>Ga0157363_1001180_pt1:0-20000 | contig 21432 bp, 15 predicted proteins | sample AttsexASBM1_FD_111477 | JGI IMG/M metagenome (GOLD analysis project Ga0157363, IMG submission 111477) | Fungus gardens microbial communities from leaf cutter ant in Ribeirão Preto, State of São Paulo, Brazil - Atta sexdens ASBM1 | ecosystem: Host-associated > Fungi > Mycelium >... | reverse complement strand
ATCTTTTTTCTGCGATTATTTATGTATGTATAAATTTAAATATCTAATTAATAAAATCTAAAGCTCGATTATATTTTCTATTAATATTTTATAAATAAAAAATTATTGTTTATTTTACGATCATATTTTTGTTCCATTAATTTAATGAATATTTTATGTTGATGAGAGAAATGTGTAAGTTAATTCTAGCAACTTTAGTTAAGAATATTGATAAGTGTAAATTTTTTGCAAATAAAGATAAAGTTCATAGAATATTAGATTTTTAAAATGTGGTACAAATTCAACAAAAGAAGGTTCTTCAGAAGGCTCACATAAATAGCAGCACATAAGATTTTCTGTTTGTTTTGATACGAAATTAGTATAATGCTTCGTAACCATATATTCAAATTTTCAGAAGTTTATTAAATTATTTTTGATAATCAAATCACTGACTTTATATAAAATATTTTTATTATATACATAATTTAGTTAATAAAATTTAACACGATGCTTGTGTTGCGTTTGATAGAAACAATCTTCACCAAGATAGCTCTAATTCCGATTGTGGAGGAGATTATTGCTCTAATGAAAAATATATTCTGGTGCAGTGTTCGTAACTGTTCAGGTATTTCACGAAGCGCTACATATATCCGTCGCTTATTTCCGACTTATATACGCAACGTATCATGCAAATAAACTATCCGCAATGCATTCATAATGGACGAACAGCTGCGGTTGCTGTCGGTAGTAGGTCTTCGATTATTTTTCAATCAGAAATTCGTGCTCCCACACGAAATGCTATTGAAATCGCATAAGATCACAATGAGCCATCGGAGAAGCCATCTCCTGCCGTCTACTTTCCGAATTTGTTATTCAATAAATTCGTACTATTGTTTGTTTCATATCGGGGATGTGAATCTAGTTCCACACGTAATAAAGATTTGTAATATAGTTTGTTGGCACTTAATTAAAAAAATTTTTTTTTTTTTCAAAAAATTTGAAACTATAACATCCTGAAAATCTATTAATAATTCAACATAGAACAATATAATTCAATTTAATAAAGATATAAAATTTGAAAGATGCGGATATTAATTTCGTATCTCGTTTTGCTTATTTATTACAAATATCAGGTAATTCATAATTAATAATCTAAATTCAATTAAAAACTTTGCATAATTACTTACCTCTTTAAATGATATTTGCAGACTACAATTATCACAAAAATGTTAGCTATCACACCGACTAGTACAGTTGGTACATAAAGAATAATCAACAAATAATCCTTATTGCTTCCATGAAAAGAATTATAAAAATCCCATAGTATCTTGATCATAATGTCATTCTGCGATGACAACTCGTTCGCCATCATTGTGATCTTCGTGCAATCCTATTATACGACTAGATCCTGAGTCAACCAAGAAGCTACGTAAAAATATTAAAATAGAAAGTAATGATGGTAGTATAAATAATAGAGAACACAAAAAAGTCGAGATTTTTCGGCACGGATTCTGGACAATAAAAGTCTACTCTAACGACTTTTTTCCGAATATGAGGAACAAGTTTTCGCTGTACCGTGGTTTGTTACAACAGCAGCGACGTACACGTACACCGAGAGTCTTGGCAGTTGCGCACAATGTGGTCCAACTTCTCACAGTTCCGGCACTTACGTTCGCAGAATCTTTTATTGGCATCAAGCTGTACGCGAGGAAAGGGTTCACAGTAGTAACACATGGAATGTTACCAGTTACCATCATCAGAGTCGCGGTATCGGTTTGAATCATGATCGGAGCAGACGCTTGCGAAATTGTTTAGTGGTAGTTTTATTTCTCTTAGGCGTTTGTGTTGAATTTCCGGTGATGACTATAGCCAATGTTTGTTTAATTATGAAGCTCGGTGAGATATCAACTTGATATTCGGTTTCTTTGCTTCCTTTCATCTTCCTTTAATAATTTACATCCTTTTTAATAGCACTTATTTGGAATACATCCTAGAGATGTCCTTGACAATTCAAAGGATATACGGACATCCTCTAGATGTTCTAAGGACATCTCCTGGAGATCTGTGCTGTTAGGATATTTTATTACTTTTTTAATAAACAGTATTATAAGATAATATTATAAAAAGAATGAATTCAAATAAAAATTTAAAAATTTAAACTTACATTTTTTGTAATATACATATGTATATATCATAGCTATCATTTATTAAAAATGAATTAACAGATTCAGATTTTTATTCTAAATGTTATTATTTTTAATTTTTAGATAACAAAACGCAAACAAAATTTTACTTGAAATAATCTTTCCTAAATCTTTCCTAAATTAATCTTAGACATTTTCTAATTTACCAATTTTATTTTCTAAAATTTCTTATAAAATTAATTTTTTTTAATATACGTATGCTGTAGAGTGCAGACTGTAGGAAACATTATTTTTCCTTCCTTATAATCTTTCTAAATATGTATAAATTGAATATATGTATTAATTGAATCATACGTATTAATTGAATCTGTTTTTTACTTGCTCTTATCAAGAACAATCGTTAAATTGAAGTGACAAATTTTTATCGATATTTTGTAATAAACTTTAAAATAGATTCTTTCTCGGCATAAATTTTAAATGTAAATGCGCGCAACAAGATTGCTGCAACATTGTAAATTAATGTAAACGATCTATAATTCAATGCCATTAATATTAAAATCTCAAATATAGACATACTTTATATAAGTGATAAACTTTACGATATTCATTAAGAAAATGACAATAAAATTGTAAAGAAACATTCTCGAATACAAAAACTCGAATGCAAAAACTTTTTCAACCAGAAATAGATATGCGCATTGATCTGATGTTGCTTCTACTGTTCCAAAATTTTGGATAAAATTCTACATTTTTTTCATATACATACATTTAAAATTATGTTTCTTTGTTAATTAATTATAATTAGTTTAATTATAGTTTAGCCGAAAAAGTTGAAATAAAAAATCAACTTCTTATACGGAAAGAAAAAATTTGCTATAATCGCTAATCCTTTGCCGTAATGGCAAATTTCAAATTTCATTTGCGAATATAGGGATTGCAAAATTATTTGCAGATGTAACAAATAAAATTTGTTTGTGTTTGCTGCAGTTGCAATAAGTATATCAAATAAGTAAAAGATATATAATTGCATATAATATGTGAAGATAAAGATTAAAATAAGATTTAATTAATGAATTAAAATAAAGTAAAATGAAATTCCTTTTTTTTATGTTATTGCTACTTATATATATATTAACAGAATTTACATTATATGAAATATAAAACATGTTTACAGTGAAGTTACAGTAATATAATACTTTTGAGTCTTTCACGAATCTCTGCTTCAGAGATGCTAAAAGATTTATCAGGTAGGTTATAGCCGTGTCATTATCCATTGCTAATGCCAATGTTTCGTAAACCTTGCTGTTCACTTTATCAGGGCGTATTAGTGTAAAATTCAATGCAAAACGTGGGCAAATATACGTTGTTATAATTACAATTATATTAACAAATACAAATTAATGCGTTATTTTTTTACTCGCTACAAAATTATTTACATCAAACGCCAAATATTTGTTAAATATGCAAATTTGTTTGCTACAAAGCATAAAAATTCGACAAACACATTTTGCATTCCCTTTTGCGTTCACAGCAAATCTTTTTTCTCCATATATCTACGTATTAATTATAAAAATATACATAACATGTGCATATTTTTAATTTTCAATCAAATTTTTATTCATTATTGTTACATATATAACAGAATCCACAATATATAATTTAGTTCAATTAAGTTAGTTATCTGTGATTCACTTACTTAAAGTATTGTTTTCTTATGTGTAATTTAATTTTGATAGAATATAAAGAAGCTAGTGTCTCAAATTTTGTTTAAAAAGTATTTGGAAATGAAAAAGGAAAGAGAATAAAATAATATATTAAAATATCAATACATTTTTTTTTATTTTACAGATAATTTATTACTTTATTGCGTATAAGTGTACACATAAATATATACACATCTGATTTAACATCTGATTCTAGTCTTTGTTGTTTTAAAAAATAAAAAAATAAAAGTATATATATATATATATATATACTTTTATTTTATATATATATATATTTATATATATATATATATGGAATGCGCGAATATTATATTTGGCACGAGAATAAATTTTTTTATTTAGAAATTTCGGTTCACGCGTTGAGTTTTATATGATAACATGTTTTTTTATCATTTAGCAAAGCTAGAATACAAGAAATGGAAAAGACCATTTCGTAACTTAAAAAAAAAATATATATATATATATATATATTATTAATTTAAAGAAAAAAGTATTTAATTTAAAATTTGCAAATGATTTTAAATACAATTTTTGAAATACAAATTTTGAATTTAAGATTTGCCTCTTTCAGTTTATGATCATTTTCTTGTTATTATTATAAATTATAAATAATAATGTTTTTGTAATAAATTTTAAAATACTTTCTCAATTATGTCGTTTTGAAGCAATGCTTGAATTTAATTATAATTTTTAATGTATGGATGACCACTGTCTTTTTCTTGTTCGTATCTTAAAGTGCCATTTGATGCATGATTAACGTAATTCATTTTTCTTTTAAATATTAATTAAAATAATAATCTCAGAATTGTGCAGTGGAAGATGCAATCTACTTCCAGCTCTAGCAAGTCTTCTTTTATATGGAATTATATGTATACTAAGAATGAAACGATCTCCTCTAATTTTATTAATTGTTTTAGATACGTTACAATATTAAAATAAAAGACATTTTTTGTAACTGTTCAATTTTATTTTAAATGATTGAAAACATTTCTTAGAATTAAAATCAATATTGTGTTTTTTAATGAATTAAACTATTAAGAACTATAAAAAAATATTTTAAGCAATAGTTTTATGGCTTTTAGTGATTATCATATTTTGCAATAATTGTATATCATTGAAAGAAAAACAGTATTCGGTATTAAAAAAAAATTATTTTTTCAACATCCATTATGCTTACTTGTTGATTTGTATAGCCGTATTCGATTTATAAAAACGTGCTGTTTATATTATTGGAGCGACTATATGCTCTTTCAACATAAAACGACAACCCGAAATGGATATTACAAATATCTTGTCTTTCTCCATGTAATTATCTGCGAAATGTGTGATGATTAAAAATTAATCAAGTAATAGAAACATTATATACTTTTTAAATTATATCCTTTTAAATATTAAATTATATATATTTATCTTTTACATACTATGCAGAGCTTTTCTTCTCGATTCCACAGCACGTATTCCACAGCCAATTCATAAATCGCTATGAGAATGTAATTAGCAGGATGTAATTAACACGATCGATTGTGCATTGAGAACTCTTTGAGATTACTACTAGACATTAGCAGTATGAAGGATTACCAAATATGTAGTTATACCAGAAGCTATCTGCGAAAGGAATGAATGAAAAATTTATCAAGGTATGAAGAATTTTCGAAATAATTTTGTGCAGCGACGGATTAAATAAAACACAAACTGCAAGAATCTCGGATTACTGATTCTAAAATCTTTATATTATTCTTACCGAAAGAAGCAATGGAAGATCGATGCGTATGATTCCATAAGAAGCAAAGAAGTGTACTTGCTGTAGCTGGAAATAAGTAACAGCTTCTACACAGCAATCCTGTAATTATTTTTAAAATTATTTATTTTAATTAATATTTAATAAGAAAAATTAGTTGTCTAGAATCTAGAATAAAATGTTAATTAAATAAATGACGTATTTTATAAAAGATTCAAATTAGAATTAATTAAATTAGCAAAAAGCTTTTATTTTTACCTGCATAAAATTTTTCTTAACAAGAATGGCAGATGATGGTGTAAAGGCGATCTTGCCAACACGATTAGCCTTTGAAAAAAGAATAAGAGGTAAGAATAAGAGGCTCATCAGTCACATGGCGAGAAATTTTTCCTGCTCAAGAATAAATTAACATACTTGGGTTGCAGTCATGTGACAAATGATGGTAATGATCAGCAGATTTATCACACAAGCAGATACCAGTAAAATTTCTCTCACTATTAACAAAGGTTGTAAGATCGCGCCATTATTGATCGTATAGATGCGAGTAAGTGTATTAAAGGACATACAAAAGATCCACAGCAAAAGCTGTATCGAGTACACGGAATTTATCATCTCGGTCGCATTAGTGAGACACGAATGCAACCACCACACTTCCTGCAAATGAAACTGCTTGTCCAAGCGATCCACCACCATGATTTTGCCATCTGATTAAACATACAATGTTGCGTGTGATTATTCTTGAATGTTAATTAAAGACAATTTGACTGCTACTTGTACTTAAAGAATTGTTAATTATTAGATGGGAAAAAGTTCGTGGCGTTTTTTCTATTAAATGGTATTAAAGAAACGCCACGAACTTTTTCCCACACCTAATATGTACATTAAGTCTTATTCACATATGTGTAAAATTTATTGAAGATTGCAATGTTGCAATCGTATTGTATTTGATAAATTCCGTTCACATAAAAATGAATTTAATAAATATATTTTTTATTTTTTTATCTCAAATTATTTTTTTTATCTTTTAAAAATAATATTTTTCTAATTTTACTTGGCATTAATTAAACTTATTTCCATTATTTCATCGAAAGTGTTATTCGCATTTAAAATGAATCATAAGTCAATGTCATTTATTTTTCAGAGTTTCGATCCTCAGAGCTATCCTCTCTTTATCGGTTGAACTGCGTGGGAAGACAGACATGTTACGCAGACAGTAAACATTGATAACAAGTAAACGGCGAACGTGTTTCAATAAAACATTAAAATTAAAAAAATTTGCAAGAGTAAAATAATTAGAGAGTTAAAAAACATTAGAAAATAATAGCAGCTTTACATTATTAAATTTTTTAAAAGGAAAAAGATGATGGATCGATGGATTTAAATTGCGATGAACAAATCTTTTTTTCTTAAGAAATTCTTTTTCTTTATGTTTCCACGCTCTCGTATGTAAATTGTGATTAATAGCTAAAAATTGTTAAGAATGTATACAACAAAGTTGCAAATTAAAAAATATAAATGAATTATTAAATGATATCAGCAAATTACTAACGCATTGGTAAACACTATAGACATATCATTCTTTGCAATTAATCTACCTTCGGGCAGGAGCAACGATTCACAAAGACGATGATATCTCTCATATAGAAGAGATGACAGGCTGGCGAATGTTATTAATTGCATCGTTAGTGTTGTATTAACAACAGCATAAGTTATACCGTTAAATACAGAATCTTTGGGCTCCACGCTACGAATGAAAATTACGAATAATAGTATAGTCGTACGATAAAATTGAAACAAAATGAATTTGCGAAATATACCACATTATTAATATGATCTTGTTCCTAATTTTTTAATGATTAATATTTTTACTTTTGTATTTATTACTACAATATAATTTCGTATTTTGTAAAATGATTACATATAAATGTTTATAAATTATTCCGGTATAAATTGATTTGATATAATCAAATCATTGTTGCATGTTAAAGTTATTAAGACATGTATACAGGATGTCTCAAAATTTTTTGCTCTTGCAATAAATAAGAAAATACAGTACTAAAAAGTTGATAACAAATTCTGAAAAAATTCTTAAAGTCCTACAAGAAAAAAATAAACAATTTTTATCTCTTGCAATTTTTCTGTAAAATTGATAGTATTTGAGAAAAAAATTATTAAAGACCAATATATTCGGCAATTTTTAGTAATTAATATCTTGTTAATTATTGCAAAAATTGCAAAATGATAGTGGACTCGATTTAATCGAAAAGTTCGCTCTATATAAAAATGCTTGATAAAAATTTCGTGATACTCTGTATTAGTCATCAATATTAGAGTTTAAAATAAATTGTTCATCAATATTAAAGTTTAAAATAAACTTTTCTCTTTTGAAATACATGAAAAAATTTATATAATGAAACTCGTTCTTTCGTATTATTATCTCACGTGTCATGTTCTTGTTATAATATGTTGTAAAGACTGTAATTCTCATCGTATATGTTTAGAGAAGTAAGACAAGATTTTTACATTAAAAATACAAGTGTTAAGGCTCGAGTGATATGCAATCAAATGAATAAAAAGAAAAGTTTATATAAGAACCGATACAGGTTTTTCATGTGTAAAAAATATCTATAATATATATTAATAAAAAATCTAAATGTTTCGACTACATTATTTTGGTCATCTTCAGTAACTTCAGACGCAATATAAACTATTAAACACTATTAAAATGAGATGCTTGGTAAATTTATAATAATAAAGATGTGTCCAAATTTAAAATTTTGAAAACATCATAGTATTTGTTTAAATATTGTGTACATAAGTCAATCGATAAAAAAATACCATTAATATCGGCTGTACACTTTAGTATGAGAATAATGCATGGCATTACGAAGATTAGTCATCATACAAGAACAAAATATATTTTTATATTAAGTACCATCTTAACAATAATTAAAATTTAAATTTTTAATGAATAGCACATATTTTTTGATAGATGACAAAAATTATTTTTTAATTATTTTTTTAACATGTAGCATATCTTTAAAATCTTTTTATATTATATATATATAGGATGTCGCTTTATACAATATTTACTTTACCAACATCGAGAATGACATTCTGATTGTTGATCGAAACGCATGTATTTTATCACAAACATTATTAAATATTCGCAATTTCAATCTATAGCTTTTACTCTTAGCTCTTTTACATTTATTAATGATATTATAAAGATATTATACTTAAATAATTTTTTTTTAATAAGATTTTTTTGTAATAAGAATTATGTATTATTATTATTATTATTCTTTTTTGATACCTGCTTACATAAAATTTGTTAATACTCACCAGAATGTTATATATCCAACTATTGTCCAAAACGATAACATAACAAAAACCAATGACCAACAGATATAACGAATCATGTGAGGGTATTTAGGCTCTTTATATTTTGTTGTACGATCGAAAATGCGTAAATGCGAAAGTGCAGCTCGTATCTTCCAGTTATAACAATACGTCATCACAATATCACTTAAAACGCAGCTATACGAGAGACCTGTCCTCACCACAGTGAGCATCAACAGCCTCGGTCCAATCATGTCGTCCCAGCGGAGCATGTAAATATTCGCGATGCAAAGACTAACATACAAGAGTGCAAATAGAACCGAATAAATAGTGCCATACTTCATCATCATAATATCGTTCTCTGTAACAAGAAAAAGTCCACATCCAAACAGTCTCGCAATATATAAAAGAGGTCGTATGTCACTCAGAGACACCATTTCCTATTATCGATCCTGACGTTCGAAAATAAAAAAGAACAAGAAAAAATAAGAAAAGTTCACGTTGAAATCTTCTTTGATACTCTTATCAATTGCTTAATTATTCTCTTATTCTTCTGTTTTTATGATTTAAGAGCTACTTAAAGCGAAAAATTGCAGTACTGAGTCCGATAAATCACAACACATTTTTCTTATATTTGATTCAAGAAAAATTTTTTTCCATTTTTTTAATTTTAACGCTCAATAAAGAAAAATAGAGAATGCTCTCCTAAGTTCTTCTACTTAGCTGCTCCAATATTAGTGATGTCAGTAAGGTAAATGAAAAGCTTGCGGAGCGCATGGCCTTTCACATCCCACGATATTAACTTGCCATGATAGTGTAAATATTATCGTAACGAACAATTAACACCTGTCTCGTAAAAAATTTCACGATGTGATAAATTGACGTTCACCACCGACTGCCTTCTATTCGTCAGGATTACAATTTCCTGGGTTACTGCTGGCTATTTACAGAGAAGAAAAATCGACGCACGAAGGGTTTTAGCGAGCACGCGCCGAGCGTCGTACTCGTCATAACATTATAGATGCCTTTCATTTAGTGACACAAGTTGACACAAATATTCTATTTTTCTTTGTATTTCATGAGTAACAAAGACAGATTGATATTTGTGTTACTAAATGGAAGGCACCCTCGCTGATAATCACGATTAGATATTGCTTCATTATTAACAAGCCACAACATGAAAAAATTACATCTAAATGACCAGAATAAAACATAAATAAATGGAATTTGTACTCGAAGAGAATGTCTTGATAATTACAAATAAATTACAAACAAATGTTGCCATCTCTTTCCTATAAACAGATATAAAATTGAAGAGGAAAATAATATTTTTTATAAAAATATGAAATAGGGACAAAACCTACGTAAATATCATGCGTGAAAAATAATTTTAATCACTGATTAGCAGTGCCATATTAGCCTAGAGCCTAACTTAAACTAGTTTAAAGGTGACAAATTTAGAGGAACATTTTTTGAAAAAAAAGTTCTAAAAAGAATAATCATTTTTTGTCATGCGAATGATTGGAAAATTTGTTATTGATTACTGTAGATTTACTCGTTCCAATATACTTGTATTATAACTTCTATTCATTTCAACAAGCGCATTGGATCAAAAAAACGTATAAAGATATTCCAAATATGGATTTTTTAACATATAAAGGTTTCAAAAAAGTCCGGACACCTGAATATCTCAAAAAATATAAGTTTTTTTCAGAAAAGTGCTTCGGACAAAAGAATTCAAAAAGATCTATATTTACTGATCTTATCAGTTTGGGTGACGTCGCCAAGATCATATCAAGGTTATATCGATTTTTTTAAAGCAGACTCTATTTTTTATTCCAGAATCTAATAGCTGGTGTCAAGAGCTTTTCAAAACTGTAATCAAGTTATTTTTTATAAAGTACTTTTTGAATTATAATACTTGAAAGTTGTAACACTACCGGTATTAACATTATCCGACCGATGGCTAAAATGCTTGAATAAGTAGTTGTTCAGAATCATGTCCGGGATAACATTTGTTGAGATCAAAATCACATTGGAGATTGTTTCTCTTATTTTTATTTTTGCATTGAAAATTCATTTTTATGAATTTAAAAGAAAATAACTTTAAAAGAAAATAACTTTTTTCAATCTCTACAAATGATCCTTTTTTTTAATGCTCGCCGACGTGGTTGTTCCTCAATTGAAAAAGGAGTGACAGAAACCTTAATTCGGCCTGCTGATAAAACTTGTGCGGTAATACAATAGAGGAAGATTTTACATACACATATATATACTTACATGTAGATTTATATATAAATTACTATGCATGCAGCATTATAATTTTATGTGAGAAATGGAAATTCCACTATGTTGCACAAACAGAAATGTATGAGTGTTTTCTGATACATAGCATAAATCAATATTTACATATCAAGTGAAAAGTACAGAACAGCAACAATGTAGATCATTAGCGCTTAAAAGCCAATATAGAAATGATAGGTCGATCTGCACGTATATTACATTATAATATATATATACATATATGTATATATATGTAATCATTGAAATATACATGTAAGACTTATACGAAGAGAAAAAAAAGGAAAGTCAAAATGTCAATTAATATAGTAACAATAACATCGCTTTTTACAAAGAAAATGTGACATTATCTTACTTAGGGCCGGTTATTCTATCTTTTGATTAAATTTTACTGTTAGATAAATCTGGAAATCCATATATGATTGGGTCATCTTGCTACGTACAATAGGTAAAATTTACTAAAAAGTAGAACAATGGAGCCTTAACGATATTGACAAAGTAAGCCCTTTAACAGAAAAAAGCAAATTAATAAAATCCTACATTCTGTGGTGAATTGAACGCACATTAAAGATACTAGAGTAGATCTATTTTCATTTTAGACGATCCTAACTTTCGTCTCCTCGCATTATAACGATTATCTAATCGGACACATGTAATAGTAACACATGTAAATAAAAGAAATATGTACACTCGTTAAATAAAATATTATCACAATGTGATAAGTTTCTACGATCTACGTATTCAAAAGAAATTACGAAAGCATTATATCGTTCACCAAAAAAAAAAAAAAATGATTAATGATGTATCCTCGTCCTTTATATCGACAATTACAGACTTATCTAATAAAATTTATCTTCATTCTTCTTTCTAATCTAAAATCTGCAGATGCCATTTGCTAATAAAAAATTCAAACTTTCAATAAATATAATAAAGCAAAATTAATAAAATATAATAAAAATATAAATAAAATATATGTAAAAAGATTAATGAAGTATAAATAGTATTCATTTCTTAAGATTATTGGAACTGTGTCAATAATTAAAGTTCTTTGATAGATATATATTATAAGGAAAATCAAAACATGGATTTTGAATCATAGATGCGAAGATCATTCTATTCTGTTAATAAATTACTAAATCCCGGTAAAAAATGTTGCATGCATGAATATGTATAAATATGTATAAACATACATAATCAGGCATAAATATTTATAAACATGTATAATTATACATGAAATATGTCCATACGTGTTTATACATCCATTTATTTTGTAAAATTACTTTTTAATGTAATAGAAATAATAATAGTAATATGAAAACATTAAAAATAATTAAAAAGATAATTTTCGCACTATTTGTTTTAGAAAAAAATCAAGTTTAAAGAAAAATTATTATATATCATTATACATAAAATTATGCGCAATTTCTTTTACATTTTTCCTTGTTTTTTTCTAAAACAAACAATGCGAAAATTATCCCTTTAATTATTTTTTTATGTTTTCATATTAATATTATTATTTCTATTACACTAAAAAATCATTTTACAAAAGAAAGAAAGATGTATGGACATATTTCATATATAATTATACATGTTTATATAATTATACATGTTTATGCGTGTTTATACATATTTATACATATTCATGCATGAAAAATATTTTACCGGGATATTACGAAAATATTTTTAAAAAATAAAAAAATATTCATTCAACATGTGGCAATAACGAAGAAAAATAATATTTTTAAAAATGTTTATATAGGTAAATGTATGCATCATATCTTTTTGATTAATCAGATTAATGGTCACTTAATTAGGCTATGTTTGGACGCTCACACGCTTTAAGCGCTTATAATTATCATTCTGTTCTAATTGTTCATTAGACAAAGTAGAAGCAAGGGTAGAAGCGCTAAAAGCATGAAAGTATACAAACCGAATGCACTGCGTGCAATATATTATACGTATCTGGAATATTCCCTTCACTCATCACGAATCACATGAAGTTCATTATTTATTTCTCGAAATGAAGTGAAAATTATTTTCTCATTTTTACAATTTTCACCTCATTTCAAGATACACAATTGACTTCCAAAACGCAGCGAACAATCTATAATGGAAGGGACGCAGGCTGCGTTCTATTTCACGCATGATGCGCATGCGTATCATTTTATCTTTCTTTAATATGCGATGAACAACAAGGATAAAATGGTATATCATGCGTACTATGCATGAAACGAAACGTACCTACAGTCTTGTATATATACCAACATATTCATACATGCAAAGTATCTTGTATGTACAGTACTGTATGTACGCACTACTTGAGATCTGTTCTCTATAAATGAACTAGTACATTTTTTAAAGAATTTTAAAGTGAAAAAATATACACGATTGGATATTTAACGAAAACGAGAAAGAAAATTCTAATGCAGGAATAAAAAGCAGATCAAAACAGGTCTATAACCTATTAATGTATAGTATATTATGGTATGGAGTTCTGTGTATTTCCATGTCTTTTTCTTTGGCTATAAAAGTGGTATATAAATAAATAAAAACATGAAGAAAGAAAAAACAGGTGATAACAGTCGTCCCTATAAGTTAGGTAAGAATAACGGATGCATCTTTGTTTAATAATCGTCTTTTCCAGGTTATATTTTTGACAATTGTTTCCAAATTAATTTTTATTAATATTCATTGGAATTTTATACTATTGTTTTATACTATTAATTATAGTCATCTAACAGAAAATAATGCATATCTTACATGTCGTCGGGGAATAAAAGAATTATATTTTTTATAGGTTATGTTCTAGAAGTTAAATTATGTACCAATTTATGTATTAAGTTGTATGTCTTTATTTTTATTGACATAATTAATGTATTGCAATGTACTTGATATATTACAGCTCATCAAATATTAAGCTTAACGGGAATAAGTTTTCAAAGAAAAAGCATAATTGGTTTTGTCGAGTTGACAGTTATACCTCTGCGAGATACACTAAGGCTGGTAAAGCTTAATGCTAAACAATGTAGAATATATAGAGTTTGTTTAAATGACACTTATGAAGCGCCTTTCCAATATTTTGATCCATTCTTGGATATCTGTCAAGGAGACAGTAAACAGTAAGTGAATTTTTTTTGATAGTTTAATATATTCAAGATTATTAATAGACTAACTATCAATTTTGTTATAGACGATCTTTGGAATTTTTCTCTAATATGCACTTAGCTGCAGCTCAGAAAGTTGATCCTGACAACAACACTGGTGAATTAGTAGTTCAAATACCACCAGATGCAGCACACTTGGTTGCAGAAGGCCGAAGCTTAAGGATTAGCATCGAATTTTCTTTGGAACAACCACAAGGAGGTGTACATTTTGTAGTACCAAATTGCGAAGGAACTTTAGCTGAGGTAAATTTAGTTGTAACTAATGTTCTTTTTTAATGAACTCCAAGATTACAATATCATGTTTTATTTAGGATTTGATAGAATGGTGCAAATTATATTTTAGATTTCCAGATGCTTTGTATTCTAGCGATAATGTCAATTTTTATAATCTTTCTTTATGAACTAAATGAACTAAAATTAATTTCAATAAACATTTTTCATTAAGCAATTTTAATTTTATATTTTTAAAACTAATTATTTGTAAATTCTATAATGCAATAATATTTTTTCATAACAATGTTATTTTTATATGTTAATCTTTTTTAGAGAGGTGCCCATATGTATACATACAGCTATGAAAATTCGTCTAGATTGTGGTTTCCATGTGTGGACAGTTTTGCTGAACCATGTACTTGGAAATTAGAATTTACTGTTGATGATTCAATGACTGCAGTTTCTTGTGGGGATCTGATCGAAGTAGTTTACACACCTGACATGCGGAGAAAAACATTTCATTATGTACTCAATACTCCTGCTTGTGCTCCAAATATTGCACTAGCAGTCGGGTAAGTAAATAAAAATAATTAATAAATTATTTTATGTATAGTATGATAATGTAAATTCCTTTTCTATAGACCTTTCGAAATTTTTGTGGACCCTTACATGCACGAAGTGACTCATTTCTGCTTGCCTCAGCTTTTGTCATCTCTGAAAGTATCTGCAAAATATATGCACGAAGCATTCGAATTTTATGAGGAAACTTTGTCCAATCGATATCCATATTCCTGTTATAAACAGGTCTTTGTCGATGAAATAGACGAAGATATTAACGCCTATGCTACTATGAGCATCTTAAAGTAAAATTGATTTCCTTTATTTTATGTGCGATTAAGCTTTAATGTACTTGCTTATGACTATTTGTTTATTTACAGTACAAATTTACTACATTCCACTGCAATTATAGATCAAGTATACATTACTAAAAAAGCAATGGCACAAGCAATTGCAGAACAATTTTTCGGATGTTTCATATCTATGCAAAATTGGTCAGATACGTGGCTCCCTAAGGGTATTTCCACTTATCTAACAGGACTCTATGCGAAAAAATGCTTTGGAAATAACGAATACAGAGAATGGATTCAATCTGTAAGTACTTATAAATCACAATATATTCATATTTACTCTTTTTAGCTTGTCAATTCAATTGTCTTAATTGATATAATTTTTTTAAGGAATTACAAGAAGTCGTGAAATATGAAGAACAATTCGGTGGTATAATACTAGATTCATCTCAAGCACCAGCACCATTACCCATTGCAGCTAATACTCCAGCGCCTGCTCCTCGAGCTCCCGATCCTGGATTTTATTTTCCTATTAAAAATTTACATACCATGTCTCCAAAATATATTGAAGTTCTTCGCAAGAAAGCACATCTAATCATGAGAATGCTGGAGCATAGGATTGGCCAAGAATTATTGCTTCAAGTAAATATTTTTTCTTTTCTAAATGCGTAATAGTATATTTAACACTGTTAATTATATACTTAATTTTTTATAGGTATTTAATAAACAATTGTCTTTAGCAGCTAATGCTGCACAGCAAAAGATTGAGTCTGGCTTGTGGTCGCACATGTTAATTAGTACAAATGTATTTGCTAAAGCTATTTTTACTGTAACAGGGAAAGATATGTCAGTATTTATAGATCAATGGGTAAGAACGGGAGGACATGCGAAATTCAGTCTAAGTTTCGTATTTAATAGAAAAAGGTATTTTTAAATTTAAGTTTATTTAATTGCATTATCTTATATATCTTATATATTATCAAAATTAAAATAACATATATATTAGGTGTAGTAAAAAGAAATCCATTATTTTTCCATTCAATTTCATGCAAAAATAATGGCTTTCTTTTTACTACACATAATATATATATATATATATATATATATATATATATATATATATATATACACATTATAGAAATACAGTGGAGTTAGAAATTAGGCAAGATACTACACATCAAAGAGGAATTAGGAAATACGTGGGTCCGTTAGTAGTTAATATTCAAGAACTAGATGGTACTTTTAAGCACACATTACAAATCGAAGGTACAATGGCCAGAGCAGATATTACGTGTCACAGTAAAAGTCGTAGAAACAAAAAAAAGAAAATTCCATTGTGTACTGGCGAAGAAGTTGATATGGATCTCTCTGCTATGGAGTAAGATCAAACATTTTTTTAATTATAAACTTTGTGTAAGAATCGTAAACATTAAGACCGTTTCATTTATTAAAAAATAAAAATTGTTTATAGTGATTCTCCAGTATTATGGATCAGACTTGATCCTGAAATGACAATCATGCGCGCTGTACAAATTGAGCAACCTGATTATCAATGGCAATATCAATTGAGACATGAAAGAGATGTCACTGCACAATTGGAAGCGATTGAAGCTTTGCAGCACCATTCAACACCTGCCACACGATTAGCACTGACTGATACAATTGAAAATGAACATTGTTACTATAAAGTTAGACTTCGCGCTGCTCATTGCTTAACAAAGGTTAGTCATTATTAAACCAATGTTTAATTCTTCTTCTTCTTCAAGTGCCATACGCTGTATAGGTGCCCCCTTTCATATACCTCTCATATACCTTTATACACTGATCGCACACAAGGTATGTAGGGACTTGCAGTTTAAACACCAATTCCGTGATAAGAAGGTTTCCTGGGCAAGTAGTATACTCGGTGGTTTGCCATTGCTTTTTGAGAGGAGTTACAAGCATACGAAAATTTTCGATTCTACCAGAAATTGAATACAAGATTTCTAATGTAGCAGACCGTGTGCAGTCTGTGTGTGCAGTCAGTGGTGTCTGCTATACCACGCTCACATTCTGTATAATATTTAATTAAATTTTACAAATATATACATACATTACAAATAGATACATACTTATAGGTAGGAAACGCAATGGTAGCAACTTGGTCGGGTCCACCAGCAATGTTGGCGATATTTAGAAAATTGTTTGGATCCGCATCATGCCGGCGGATTATTAAACAGAATAATTTCTCGAATTTTCAACATTACTTTCTACAAAAGGTATGGATTAACATTGCATCAGAATTATTTAGTAATATCTTTTCTCTGAACTTTTGTATGTGCAGACTATACCAGTTGCAATGGCAGGGTTACGTAATGCCCATGGTATTTGTCCACCAGAAGTATTAGCCTTTTTAATGGATCTTTTTAAATATAACGATAACAGCAAGAATAGGTATTCCGACAATTATTACAGAGCCGCACTAATCGAAGCTCTTGGTGCAACTGTTACACCGGTTATTAGTGTACAACAAGGGTATAAACATCTAATTTTTATTTATATAAATTATAGATAGATAATAATCTAACAAGTAGATAAATTTCTTAATATATCATTACAGAACGGCTATTACAGCAGAATCTCTATCAATCGACACAAAAGCTATTTTAGAAGAAGTCACGAGAAATTTAAACTTAGAGAAATTATTACCCTGCTATAAATATACCGTTAGCGTAGCTTGTCTTAAAGTTATACGTATTCTTCAAAAATTTGGTCATCTTCCAAGCAATCCTCATCTTTTCAGAGCATATGCAGCATATGGACAATTTATAGGTCTAGATTGCTCTAAGCGAAAATATTATCAATATCTATATTCTGAATTGCTAAGATTCTTAACGATTAATTAATATTTTTTAGACATTCGAATAGCAGCTTTAGAAGCATTGGTTGATTTTACTCGCGTGGATGGCAAATGGGAAGACTTAGAATTCTTATTAGATATGGCGGAAATGGATCCACATCCTGGTATACGTCATAGACTCGTACGATTAATGGTAGAAAATCCACCATTTGAGAAAGCTCATAAACATCGCTTGGATAAACCAGATCTAGTTGACCGTATATGGAATTTAATTAAGTATGACAATTTTTTAATCTTTCATGTAAAATCTTTTTTTTTTGTATTATTAACATATATAATTTTATTTATAGCGGCATGCTATCGCACGATGCAAAGTTGCGTTGCGATTTGGTAGATTTGTACTATAGTTTATATGGCGTGAGAGTTCCATTTTGTCTTCCTATTCCCGAAATCGCGACACTCATGAAACCTAAAAAAGCTGGACCACCAAGTCCAGAACGTGAAGTAAGACTTACTTATAATAAAGTCTGTTTAAATGATTGTAAAATATTTTCTAATGACAATGTCTAAATCCTAGTATTCTGCTCAGGTGAAAGTTGCACCGGTACAACATGTGAAACACGAATCAATCGAAGAATCAATCGAGAACTTACCTGTTGGTAACAAGAGGAAACTATCACCAAACAGAGATCCTCCAAGTTCATCAAATCCAGTGGAACATGGTCCAGAACAAAAACGACAAAAAGCAAACAATGTATGAAAAATAATTTTATATCCTTTTTCCCTTATTGTTGGATAAATTATATACTGTGTTTTAACAGGATGAACGGGGAATTCCAGTACCTGGTGAAGGAAAAGTAAAATCCGAGTATTACAGCGACAATTCTGCGTCACTTCCTGGTATCATGGGAACTCCTGGTCCTGTAGGTTTTGAACCTGGGATGTTTAAAAAAGATCTAGAAGAACATAAGCCGAAAAGTGATTCCAGCAACAAGGTACATGAAGTTTTGAAGAAATAGATAAATATCTTTGTACATCAATCATTTTCGTGATATTATAAATGTCGAATATATTAAATTTGTAATACACATTCGCTGTTCTTGCAGAACAAAAAGAAAAAGAAGGATAAGAAAAAGCATAAACACAAACATAAGCATAAGCATGATCACAAACATAACAAAGATAAAGAGAAAAAAGATAAGGATAAAGATAAAAGTAAAGATAAGGATAAGGAAAAGGAAAAAGATAAAAGCAAAGACAAGGATTCATCTACTTTAAAAATTAAAGATGAGACTCTCAGCTCTGCAAGTTCTAGTCAAAGCCCAGAGCCAACTATCACCAATGAACTTTTGTTAATTTAAATAATAAAAATATAAACAACGATGAAAATAAAATTAAATATGTGTGTATCAATAATATACAAAATGTGTTTTCCTATTCTAAGGACCATTTTATACATTATTGATGCACACATTTAATTTCATTTTCATTATTGTTTATATTTTATATAACAATTTTTATAAATAATCGAAAAGCAAAATGTAAATTTATTCTTTATATACATATATAGTGCACACATTTATAAATATTTTGTGTGTGTGTGTGTGTGTGTGTGTGTGTGTGTGTGTGTGTGTGTGTGTGTGTGTGTGTGTGTGTGTGTGTGTGTGTGTGTGTGTGTGTGTGTGTGTGTGTGTGTGTGTGTGTGTGT
>Ga0157363_1001179_pt1 | contig 21433 bp, 19 predicted proteins | sample AttsexASBM1_FD_111477 | JGI IMG/M metagenome (GOLD analysis project Ga0157363, IMG submission 111477) | Fungus gardens microbial communities from leaf cutter ant in Ribeirão Preto, State of São Paulo, Brazil - Atta sexdens ASBM1 | ecosystem: Host-associated > Fungi > Mycelium > Unclassified ... | reverse complement strand
TTCCCGCCCGGACCTCCAGAAGGCTTTCCTTCCGAAAATCAGAGCAAGATTTTTCCTTTTCAGGAATGTGCTTCAGCATATGCTGCTGCGGCGCCGTAAAGTCCGGGCTGTGGATGCATGATGATTTTGACTGGCATCTCGCTCATCATGTTCTCAAAGCGTCCTTTGGCCACGAAGCGTTCTGCAAAGCCGGAATGTGCAAGGCTATTGGCTAGGCGCAGACCGAGACCTCCGCCAATGACTACGCCGCGTGCGCCGTGAGCCAGTGCCAGATCGCCCGAAACTGCGCCGAGACTCAGGCAGAATCGTTCGAGAGCGGCAGATGCCATCGTATCAGAGCCCTCAAGTGCCTTCGTCCATAGCGCGCGATTGTCTGTCAAAGTGACGGGCAACCCCTGGATCTCTGCGATCACTTCGTAAAGATTGGTGAGTCCAGGACCGGAGACAATGCGTTCTGCTGACACGCGACGAAAACGGCGGCGCAGAACATGGAGAATACGGTCCTCGAGTTCGTCCAGCGGCGGAAAATCGAGGTGTCCGCCTTCGGTTTCCATAACAAAATACTTGTTACTTCTACGTAGCAGACAAGCCGCGCCGAGACCGGTTCCCGGCCCTACGATCGTGATCGCACCTTCAGTGGGAAGATCGATCTCGGGGCCACAAAGATGCTTCATCTGTGAGGCATCAAGTTGAGCCACGGCATGAGCGACCGCACCGAAGTCATTGACGAGATTGAAGTTGTCCAACCCCAGTCTGGAGGAGAGTTGCGTTGGTTGGATGATCCAGGGATTGTTGGTCATCTTGAGGATATCGCCGGTCACAGGACATGCAACCGCGATACCGGCTTCTCGTGGGAGTGCCCGTCCGATCTGGCGACTGAATGCCTCCCAGGCCAGTGCAAGACTGGCATGCTCGGAGCATTTCAGCGTCGTTGCTTCGCCGAGTTCGATAACCCGGCCTTCATCAACCGTGGCGATCGCAAAACGTGCGTGTGTTCCACCTATGTCGACCGCGACGATTTCTCTCATGACAGGCAATCCTCTGGTATTCCAACGGTCCAACCTGACCGAATCCGCACCAAGTTGCCTACCCCGGGCGTGCCGTCAAGTTTCGTGACGTTTGGGTAATCCTTATAGTTGTGGACGCTGTACAACCTTGGCTGATCTTACAATCCGATGGACCAGTGCCCGAGGCATGATTGCTTCAAGCAAGCGTACCAGCTGGAATGGCCACGGAAAGAGCAGATGGGCGCGTCCCTTCTCCATTGCATTTGCGATCAGTCGGGCTGCTTTTTCTGCTGAAACAAGAAATGGTCTGGCGCCTTCCAGTCGCTGGCTCATGGCGGTGTCCACGTATCCGGGAGATATGAGCGTCACCTTCACATCATGAGGTGTCATGGCGGCGTGCAGAGCCGTGCTGAAGCGTGCGAGACCTGCTTTTGAGCCACTATATGCCGTGGCCACCGGAAGATCATGAAACGCTGCTACGGAACCGATAAGCCCAATCCAGCCTTTTTTGCGTGCGGCCATGCGCCCTGCAGCTTCGGATGCCAGGGTGACGGGGGTCGTGAAGTTTACGAGCGAAATTGCGAGAACATCCTCTGCTTTTTCCGCTAGAGCCCTTACCGGGCGAATATCTCCGAGTCCTGCCCCAAGGATAAGCATGTCTACTGCTCGGGCATCATCCGCTGCGATGAAAGCGCTTAGCGCTGCTTGCGTGTCACACAGATCAAGTGCGAGGATCGTGACAGCCGCTCCCTTCCTGCGTGCCTCCTGTGCGCATTTCTCGAGCCGTTCGGTGTTCCTTCCCCACAGAGTAAGGTGATTTCCCGGACGGGCATAATAGCGCGCCAACGCTGCTCCGATGCCGCTTGAGGCACCGGTTATGAGAATGTGTCGACCATTTTGTGTGGCAGAAATGCGAGGATCAGACGTCATAGTGTTTATTTCTCATGGCCGGATAATTGTTGAACGGGTATAGCCCTCACATGCAATGTGACGCGACCCCGTGCTTTTCGGGACCCATCTTCCGCTTTCCCGGCTTTGCATGCCGGCCAGAAGTCCAAGGTTCTTTTCTATGACGTCGACGGATAGTCTGCAGATGCCTCCATCGAAAGACACACTGATCATCCGTCCCGTCACGACGCGCCGGCAGCTCAGACAGTTCATTACGCTTCCCAGGCATCTCTACAAGGGTATGCCAGGTTTCGTTGCGCCGCTCGACATGGAGCAGAATGACCTTCTGAACCCGCGCCGTTCGGCAGTTTTTCGCCATGCCAGCATACGATATTTTCTGGCATGGCGCGGCGACCGTCCGGTTGGTCGCATCGCGGCGATCGTGGATCATCGAGCCGTCCAGTACTGGGGGGAGAACGTCGGCAGCTTTGGTGCACTGGATGCGCTTCCTGATGGCGACGTTGTCAGCGCGCTACTGGACGCAGCTTCAGCGTGGCTCCGTCTTCAGGGCATGGAGCGCATTCGTGGCCCGGTCACACTGAGCGGAAATGGTGAATCCGGACAGATGGTGCGTGGGCAGGACGAACCGCCGATGATTGCGATGCCCTGGCATCCGAAAGAACTCGGTGGCTTTATCGAGGCTGCCGGTTTCCCTATTTCCGAAGATCTTTTGAGCTACAGGCTTGAGTTGAACGCCGAAACGGAAGCACGTTTTCGTGTTCCGGGCGATCTCCAGATTGGCGAAGGACGATTGGGATCAATCTCGGTTAACCGGCTCTCCAAGAAGCAGATTGCGTCTCAGGGTGAAGTTCTGCGCCGCCTTTATAACGATGCCTGGAGTGGGAAATATAATTTCGTTCCGCTTCAGGACTACGAAATGCAGAGCATGATCAACCAGCTGAAGCCCCTGCTTCGGCCCGAGCATTACGTACAGATCGATCAGGACGGCGAGCCGGTCGCGATGGCCCTGGTTGTCCCAAATCTTTATGATATCGCGGGCGACCTGAACGGTTTTCCGTCCTTATTAGGATGGGTCAAGCTTGGTACGCGCCTTCTGACGCACCGTTTTCATTCTGCCCGCGTCATCCTTCTAGGTGTGACACGGCGTCTTCGCGGAACGATGCTTGGTGCACTTCTGCCCTCTCTTGCAATTTCGGAGCTCATGCGCCGTCGCAGTGCGCTGCCCTATGAATGGGTTGAGCTGGGATGGATCCAGGCTTCTGACACTGGCATGAGAAGTCTGGCCGAATCACTGGTTCCTGAGCCGTATAAGATTCATCGCCTTTATGAAAAGGCTCTGACCGATCCCGCGTGATGGTACGAGGCTGGCAGATCAAAAATGCTGCCAGCCGATCTTGTCCAAAATTATGTCGTGGCCATGAGCGTCAATAACGCGAACCTGTGAGCCCGGGACAACCTCTCCGATTCTGCTGATCATAATGCCATGCAGCCGAAAGGCGTCCACGAGAGCGCTTTCGTTCTGTGGGGGGCATGTCATGAGAAGTTCGTAGTCATCACCACCGCTCATGCATAACGCCTGAACGCTCTCTCCAAGCTGCTGCGCTGCCGTGGAGAGTGGTATATTCGCGGCATTGATGTGAAGGCTCACGCCTGATTCTTGGGCAATATGGCCGCAATCCTGAATCAGGCCGTCGGAGATATCCATTGCCGTACTGACAAGGCCATAGAGTGGCACGTCCGTTCGGGGTTGTGGCAGGTGATACCGGTTTGCAAGGAAACCAGTTTCATCGTGAAGTTTGCCTTGCAGAACCTGAAGGCCAAGGGCGGCATCTCCAATGGTCCCTGTTACCCAGACGCCATCTCCCGGCTTCGCAGAGTTCCGATGGAGTGCTGTTCCGATCTTCAGGCGGCCATAAACGGTGGCGCTCAGTACCAGAGGGCCATCTATTGATGTCGTGTCGCCGCCGAGCAGGAAGATCCTGTATTGATCCTGATCTGCTGCCAGCCCCTGTGAAAATGCGTCAAACCAGCTCTCGGAATATCGGCCGTTACGGGGAATTGTAACGTTCAGCGTATAAGCGTGGGGTTTAGCCCCCATGGCAGCAAGATCAGAAAGGTTGCAGCGCAAAAGTTTGCGGCCAATCGTGCCGGGTGGGTCATTGGGCAGGAAATGGACGCCTTCAACCATCGTATCGGTCGAGATTGCGAACTCTTCGCCGGGCAATGACGAGAGGACAGCACCGTCATTGCGTAGTTCGAAGGCTCCCGGGCCAGCCAGCGGCCGAAAATTACGGGCGATAAAGTCGAATTCGCCCGCCATGTATCAGACCTGTGCGTCGTGGCGGCGAGCAAGAGTGTCCAGGATGCCGTTGACCATCTTGGGTTCGTCGCCAAAGAAGAAACCGTGTGCGACGTCCATGTATTCATTGATGATGATACGTGAGGCCGTTTCTGTTCCGATCTCGAAGGTTGCCGCACGCAGCAGCGCGCGCAATACCGGGTCAAGGCGGCTGATAGGCCATTGCTCGGGCAGAGCTTCGCTTAACGTAGCGTCAATGGTGTCCTGTTTGAACGTGACACCACGCACCACTTCGGCAAACAGTTTGAGGTCGGCATCAGGAATATGGCCGTCCTCGAAAGAAGCCGACGGCGTGACGCGACGATGCCGTTCGAACTGGTCGATTACGGTTTCAGCCGTATCGCCGGACTGTTCGCACTGAAACAGCCCCTGCACGGCTGCAACGCGAGCGATGGTACGGCTGCGACGCGGCGTGCGGATTGGGGGCGCGCTGGTGGCGGTCATGATGTCTCCTGAGGCCCGGTCTCCCGGGCGGTGGTTGAGCTTTCAAGTGCGGTAAGAGGCTTCATGTCGTCAAGGATCTTGGAGAAGGCCTCAACTTCACGAAAGTCGCGATACACGCTGGCGAACCGGACATAGGCCACCCCGTCCACTTCGCGCAATGCGTCCATCGCCAGTTCGCCGATATGATGGGATGCGATTTCCTGCTCACCGGATGCTTCAAGTTGGCGGACAAGCCCGTTTACAAGCCGTTCCTGACGAATTTCTTCAACAGGACGCTTGCGGAGTGCAACACGAATGGAGCGGGCAAGTTTGTCTCTGTCAAAAGGAAGCCGCCGCCCATCTGCCTTGATGACAGTGAGCTCCCTGAGCTGGATGCGCTCGATCGTTGTGAAGCGCTGGGTACACGCCGAACATACACGCCGCCTGCGGATAGCGGTTCCGTCTTCGCTGGAGCGGCTATCCTTGACCTGTGTGTCTTCATTTCCGCAGAAGGGGCAACGCATGCACTGTCCTGAACTATTGCCGTTGGAGCACGGGAGGATGGAAGCAGTTTACCGAATCATGCGTTTGGACCCAAATAGAGCATCCACATGAGCGGGAGACTTTCGTTGAAACGCCTTTTTACCCTTCTTGCTGCTGTTACCTGCATGACAATTCCGCAGGCTTTCGCCCAAACTCAGGTTGCGGCCCCTGATCATGCATCAAATCAGCAGCATATCGTGGTCCTGCATGGCACATTGCGGCAGTCTCTCCATTTCCCAGAGCGTGCTTCAGGATATTTCACGATCCGTAATGACGATGGAGCTGACCATCTGCTTCAAGGCATAACCTCGCCGGTCTGTCATGAAATTGCTGCTCGTCACAGTAATCAGGAAACAACTCAGGCAACCGAAAATCTCTTTTCCCATCTTGCGCTCCCGCATGATTCCAAGATGATTTTCCCGCCCTCGGGTTATCATCTTCTGTGCAGTGGGATCACTCAGATGCCAGCAGTTGGCAGTCGGGTGCCGTTTACATTCAGCTTTATGGGTGGAGACAGTGTGACCGTGTCCTTCGAAGTGACTTCTCCTGACGCCCCACCGCGTAGCGAGCCTAACCCTCAGTAACTCCTGAGGTCTCGGTTCAGGCCGTCACAGTACTGGTCAGTTCGCGCAGCGTGGCGAGAACGGAATCGCCATAGCGCTCAAGCTTGGAACCGCCCACGCCGCGTATGCTGCCGAGTTCTGCCTTGCTCGCAGGATGTTCGCGCGCGATATCGCGCAGCACCGAGTCATGGAAAATGACGTAAGGTGGAATTTCCTGCTCACGGGCCTCCGTTAATCGCCAAGACCGCAGAGCATCAAAGACGATGCGTTCCATCGGGTCGAGAGCATCGTTTTCGGCCTGGCTGGCCTTCACTGTGGTTACAAGCGTGCGGGCAGGATCTTGACGCAGTGCAATGCGTTCTTCCCCGCGCAGGATGGGCCTGGCCACTTCAATCTGTAAGCCCAGGCTTCCATGCTCACCATGCATTCTGATTGCGCCGCGGGCAATAAGCTGGCGGATCACCGCACGCCACCAGGCTTCAGTCTGATCCTTGCCGACACCGAATACCGAAAGATGCTGGTAAGCATGCCTTTCCAGTGTTGGATTGAGCTTGCCTCTCAGCACGGATGTCAGATGAACAGCGCCCAGCCGCTGACCTGTTCTATAGATCGCTGAAAGAACTTTCTGTGCAGCCTCCGTGCCATCGAATGTCGAGACCGGATTGATGCAGTTGTCACAATGGCCACATGGTTCTGGCAATGTCTCTTCGAAACAGGCCAGAAGAGCCTGTGTTCGGCATCCCGTGGTTTCGGTCAGCGCAATCATGCTCTCTAGACGAGACTGCATGACACGTTTTTCGCTGTCAGGCGCATTGGACTGTTCAAGCCAGTGTCGCGCGCGGGCCATGTCTTCGCCGCCATAGAGAAGTAAGGTGTCCGAACGCTCCCCATCGCGGCCAGCTCGGCCGATCTGCTGGTAGTACGCTTCCGGCGAGGAGGGCATGTCCAGATGGACGACACAGCGCACATCCGGGCGGTCAATACCCATGCCAAATGCAATTGTGGCGACAATCACCATGTCTTCACCGGAGCGAAAACGCATGAGAGCGGCGCGTTTTTCTATTGGTGAAAGGCCTGCATGGAAGGCAAGCGCGGTTATGCCTTTGCCCCGAAGCATTGTCGCAACCCGCTCTGTCTTGTTGCGGCTTCCACAATAGACGATCGACGCACCTTGACGATGGTTTTCCAGCGTATCGAGGAGCTGTTTGCTTTCGCCACCCTTGGGGCGTGCCTCAACGAAAAGATTGGCGCGATGGAAGCTCGCCATCAGGACCCGTGCATCGGGCATTCCAAGAACCGAGAGGATATCGTTCTGCGTTCTCGGGTCTGCAGTCGCTGTCAGGGCAATGCGAGGAACATTGGGAAACAGCTCAGGCAAAGAGGCCAATGCGCGATATTCGGGACGGAATTCATGCCCCCATGCCGACACACAGTGAGCCTCGTCGATCGCGATAACCGAAATCTTCTGCCGTGCAAGTGCAGCGCTTGTTGCTGGCTGAAGAAGTCTTTCCGGCGATATGTAGAGAATGTCGATCCGGCCTGCCTTGAGGTCATCGCGCAGGGTGCCGCGCTCATCCGGTTCGAGTTCTGAATGAAGAGCAGCAGCGCGGATGCCCAGCTGCCGGAGGCCAGCCACCTGATCGTCCATCAGGGCGATCAGGGGAGAGACAACAAGGCCCATACCGTCCCTGCACAGTGCGGGGACCTGATAGCAGAGGCTCTTTCCCCCGCCAGTCGGCATGAGGACAAGAACATCCTCACCACGCATAACGGTTTCGACGGCCTCAGACTGAAGGCCGCGAAATGCCGGAAAGCCGAATACTCCTGCCAGAACATGTTCTGGAGAGGATCCGGGCTCAATGTTCAGGGAAGCGGGGCTGTCACCTTTCACCGGGCTCAGGAATTACTTGGGGTTGATCGTGATTGAAACACGACGAAGTGCGACGTGAGATGAGTCGATATCAGTGTCGGGAGTGGTTGTCTGAGAGACTTCTGCCCCTTCAATCCCCTCTTCCTGCAGACGCATGGCGACTGCCTTCGCGCGTGCAGTGGCCAGTTCTTTCAGAACATCCGGGTCACCATTAGCACCAGCTGACCCTGCAACCTGAATATGGGTGGCATGTTCTGCACGAGCAGCGACGGCGGCCTTGTGGATGACGGCTTGTGCGATCGGGTTCAGCGTTACGGAGTCACGATCGAAAAAGACAACATAGCTGTCGCGCGATGTGTCTTGTGCACAACCAGCCAGTGCAGCGGACAGGACAAAAACGGGAGCCGCGAGACGAAGTGAAACGGGAAGGCGAAACATGTCTGTCATCCTGTCGTAGTAAGGTTATCTGCGTCTAGGTGCCCTGAGCGGCAGGGCGGGTCAACTGGAACGGGAGACCGCCTGGCCATTATCAAGGCACCACACATGATCCAGCCGCTCTACGCCGGTGAGGCGATGAGCTATCAGCAGAACAGAACGCCCATCCCCCACCTCATTGAGGGTCTGAAGAAATGCTCGCTCGGTATCCGCATCCAGGCCTGTTGCGGGCTCGTCAAGTATCAGGATAGGGGCCTTGGAGAGCAGCACACGCGCCAGTGCGACCCGTCTTCCCTGCCCGCCCGAAAGTTTCGAGCCGCTTTCACCAATCCAGGTATCCAGACCTTCCGGCAGTTCTCGGACGACATCTGCGATTCGTGCTTTATCCAGTGCATCCCACAGATCCGCGTCTGTGATGTCCGTGCGTCCAAGCAGCAGGTTGCCACGGATCGTATCGTCGAACAGGTGGCTGGACTGGGACAACCAGGCAACCTGAGATCGCAGCGCATCATCCGAAAGGTGTAAAATATCAGTGCCGCCCAGCAGGATACGGCCCTGCTGTGGCGCGGCGACTTTCAGAATAAGAGCTGCAATGCTCGATTTTCCTGCGCCTGACGGGCCGATGAGAGCTGCACGCTCTCCCTGACGTAGGGTCAGGGAGAGGTTACGCAGGACAGGATCACGTCCTTCGGACCAGCCAAAAGTTACGTTTTCAAGTCTGATTTCACGGGATGTTGGCAGGGGATCAGTCCCTTGTGCCACTGCGGGTATGCGGTCCGCGATATCCACAATTCTTTCGGCTGCATGGGTGACCTGACCCGTCAGCAGTCCAGCACGCGAAAGGCCTGTGACACTGTCCAGAGCCGTGATGGCTACGAAAAGCGCTGTGACGCCAATGATGGGGGGCGTCTGATGAAAGACGATACCCGCCAGGGCGCACAGAACAGCCGAGACCCCGGCCTTCGCTGTCAGGCCTGCAAGTCCTTGCATCAGCGCCATTCTGACAGCCTGACGCCTCTGTGCTTCGAATAACGCTTCCTGACGTGCGGTCACTGCGTTCGCCAGCACATCTTCTGCACCGAATGCCCGCGCCTCACGCAAACCACTTGCGAGGTCAAGGGATGCTACGCGTAGATCAGCCTCGGCACGAAGAATGTCTGGACCAAAGCGCTCAGAGAGTTTCGATCCCAAAAATGTGAAGACGAATGCCAGAACGACGAAAAGCGCGGCGACTGTCAGGCCAACACCGATGCCAGCTTTGAGGCAGATAAAAGTAACGACCGGCAGGGTCAGGATGGCTGCGGCCATGGGAACGATGATCCGCAGATACAGATTGTCCAGTGTCTGGACATCGGAAACCAGCCGCGACAGGAGGTCTCCTGATCGCTGGAAGCCCAAACCCGCGGCCGCCCCGCGTGCCAGCTTGCGGTAAAACCAGACACGCAGGTCCGCGAGCGCACGAAACATCGCATCGTGCGTGTACAGGCGTTCGAAATAACGCAACACGATCTGGGAGGCACCTGCCACGCGCAAAAGCATGTATCCGGCGCCAACACCAATGACCGCACCTGTCAGGCGTCCGCCCGCCTGCCCCATCAGCGTCAGGCCTGCGCATACGGCCAGTTCTGCTATGACGATTCCCGTGATCAGGCGACCGTATTGCGGTTTCCAGACCTGCAGTATCCGAGCAAGAGCTTTGGGTGCATCCGTGCTCGACGGGGAATGCTTAGGAAGAAGCGAGCCGCTCATGCTGCTTCTCCTGTAAAGGCAGCAACCTGGCCCTGTTTCAGAAGCAGGTGACGGCCATGAAATTGTCTGGCTTGTGCGGAATGACTGCACAGAATAACGGTCCGACCTTCGGAGAGCGTATGCAGGCTGGAAAGAATTTCAGTTTCAGTAGCGGGGTCCAGATGCGCAGTTGGTTCGTCCAGAAGGAGCAGAGGGGCATTCTTGAGATAGGCACGCGCAATGGCAATACGCTGCGCCTGCCCACCTGACAGGCCAAAGCCCCCTTCTCCGATGCGTGTGTCCAGGCCATCAGGCAGCGTTGAAAGGAAACCATCAACTGCTGCTGATTTTACTGCTGCCAGGATCTGCTCTTCAGAAGCATCAGGCCGGGCGAACAGGATATTTTCACGAATGGTTCCAGCGAAAATAACAGGTTTTTGGCCAATCCAACTGATGCAGGACGAAATCTGGTGTGGAGTGAGGGTGTTCATATCTGCCTCACCAAGAAGAACTCGCCCGCTTTCAGGGCTTATGAAGCCAAGGAGCATCTCGATCAGTGTGGACTTTCCTGCACCTGACTCGCCTTCGAGGATCAGTGTTTCACCCGCAGACAGCCGGAAACTGATATTCTGGATAGCCGGTCCACGCGTCGGATCCCAAGTATACGACACGTGTTCGGCGCTAAGGGCTACTCCCTTCGCAGTTCTGGTAGGCAGGGCGTGCGCTGACGGATTTTTTTCGCGTGCGGGCATCGGAGCAAGATCATGCATTGCTTCAGCTGCTGCTGTAGCATGCGCGCGGTCCTGATATGCAGCAGATAATGCGCGAAAGGAGGCGAATGCTTCTGGCACCATCAGTACTGCAAAGAGTGCCTTGGCCGTCATTGATTCGGACGTGGCAGACAGAAGGTCATGGCTCTGCGTTACGACAATCAAAACCAGCGCGATCACCATCGCAACATCGGTAGTTGCCGAAGCAATAAATGCAATACGAAGCACTTTCATCGTGCGTTTGCGTAAATCATCAGCGCTCGTTGCCAGAGCCTGCGCCTCACGCTCTGTTCCACCGGAAAGGACGATTGTCGCAATACCTTTGACGCGATCCAGAAAACGAGTTTGCAGACGTGTCATTGCCAGAAACTGGCGACGGGAGGCCACGGCGGTAGCGATACCGAACACAGCTTGGAAAAACGGCAGTGAGGCGCAGCAGATCGCAAGGATAATGCCCGCCTGCCTGTTCTGCCAGAACACGAAAGCAACGACGATCCATTGCGATACCAGCCACAGGCTTGATGCTGGCAGCCATCGCGCGAAATAACCTTCGAGTGCCTCAACGCGATCGACAATTGTTGCCGCAATCGCTGAGCTGTGGCGCCGCCGCAGAAGTGCGGGACCTTCAGCCAGGATGCGCTCGAGAATTTCGTGGCGGAGGCGCCTTCTGGCAGCGACACTTGCAGAGCTCGCGAAGATCTCCTGCAGGACGCCAAGCCCGGTCCGGAGCGCGCAGGCCAGCAGGAATACGCAGATCGCAGGGGCGACGTGGTCTGGATCATGCAACAGGATGGCGGCCAGTGTTCTGGCAAGAGCCCAGCCCTGAAGGATGCCCAGGAATGTGGAGAAAAGCCCCACGACGGTTATGACGGATGTGCGCGAACGGCTTGCCCGTCCCTGTGCTTTCACCCACGCTTTCGCGATTGTCTTGTCCGCTTTCATGGCCTCTGCATATAGGTTGCAAAACGGCGCATAGACAGGGGCTAAGGCAATTTTTGCGCCTTATTTATACAGAATGTGGCTCGTCATGTGTCTTCCCGGTCGCGCATCGGGCTGTTTGTCGCCTGTTTCTGGTGACTGGCAATGGCTTCACGGGCCATGGAAACCGCCGTCCGGCCGGGTGGCGCGGGTACGAATTTCAGTGTGTAGAGCGTTCCGCCGTTGTTTTCGATATCAAGGCTTGCGTCGAGCTGTCGGGCAAAGCCGCGGATGAGCTGAAGGCCGATTCCCTCACGCCTTCCTGCTTCCGCCCGTGCCCTGCTCGCTGCCATGCCGATACCATCGTCCCGCAGTTGCAGCACAACACGTCGCGCCGGTTCGCTCTCGGTGCTCTCTGGTTTTTTAAGGGTGATGCTTATTGTGCCGCTCATCTCGTCTGGAAAAGCAAAGCGAAGCGCATTGCTGACGGCCTCTGTTACCACAAGTGCCAGAGGCACGGCCTGATCAGGGGAAATCATCACGTGATCAATATCGAGCTCAAGGCGGACGCGTGTCTGTGCGCCCATTCCGTTGGCTGAAAAAAGAATACTACACAGCTCTTCGAGAAAGCTTTTTACGTCCAGCGCGGAGAAACCGTTCTCGGAGTAGAGATAGCGATGAAGGGTAGCGAGCGCCCTCACCCGGTCTCGTACCAGGCGGAACTCTTCGCGTGCTTCCGTAGATCGAATACGGCTTGCCTGAAGATTCAAAAGAGATGCGATGACCTGAAGATTATTCTTCACGCGATGATGTATTTCGCGAATCAACATGTCCTGATTGTGCGCGGAACGCTCCAGGTTGCGTTCGTGTCGTGTAAGCCGACGTGTTGCACGCAGGAAGGCGCGTTCAAGATGCCTGATCTCGAAGGGAATGGCGCGATTGATGCGCGTATCGAAGGGGGCCCCTCGCCGCCAGTCAGCGACAGCGCTTGCGAGCCTCTCCAGCGGATCAACCAGAAAGAATCTGGCTCCCAGCGCAACGCCCACAAGTTCGAGGGTCAGCAAACCAACGATAAGGGCAACACGTAGTATGAATAGGTGGAGCGCGTATGTTTCTGCAGCTGTTCTCTCTGTCGCCACCACAAGGCTGACAGAGCTGTAAGCGGTTTGAAGCGCATATGTGGTGTTGTCGCTAATAAAAACATCATGCAACGCACCTATTGTTGCGTCATGCCGAAGCCTGAGCGCGGCTTCCTGCGGTAATGGTGATGGTGCGACCAGGTCGGGGAAAAGTGAAAATATGGATCCGTCACTCATCATGAGCATATGGCGGGCATTATCACTTGCGCCCAGAAGAAGCCGCCGGTCTCCACCCTGAAGATGAGTGCGCTGCCAGCCAAGAGTCCGAATAGCAATAACGTATCCCGTGACCGTGTGGCCCTTGAATATGGGTACGACAAAACGAACAAGCGGACCGCGCTCTCCCCGGATAATGTCAATGCCGGATGTGGCATGTGCTTCCAGCGGAGAAATAGCGGTAATAATTGGTTGGTTGCTTGTGCAGATAGCCCGTTCTTGAGTGGATGGAGGGGGCAATATAACTGAAGGCTTGCCCGCAGCATCCGCAAGGATCAGAGCGCAAAAATGATTTTGTGAGACTGACTGAACCAGCCCGAATTCCTGAAAAGCATTTTCGCTGGAGAGGTTGCCTGTGGCGAGCATTTCCAGAACGGTGTGGGTCCTGTCCATGTCGCGTGAGATTTCGGAGGCAGCTAGGCTGGCGTCTCCTTCTGTGCGAAGCCTGCCATTGCCAACATTTTGTTCATAACTGTGCCACGCTAGGATACCGGCAATCGTGGCCAGCGGGACCGTGGTGGCGACAATCAGCGCCATAACGCGCGAGCCAACAGTGTCCAGAACGCCGAGGCTCCGGAAAATCAGCCTGTTATAAAGCGCACGCGGGGCGCGAATGCGACGGTAAATCTGATTGGGCGACGGGTCTGATGGACCTGGCCCTGGAAAATTCACTTGTTACGATCTTCCTCGATGAGCTGCAGAAGTTCCTCGGGAATAGGCTCGTTTGCGACGTCGTCGAAGAGCTGGTGCAGGCCTCTGCTAAGCCAGATATCAAACGGAGAACTCTGCTCCTCATCAGGTTTTTTGGATGAGCGAGAGGGTTTGTCTGCATGTCCTCCGATCATCTTTCGTCCTTGAACTTGAAAAAACAGAAATGTGCCGCTGGGTTCAGGGCCCGAGAGTAAACGACGTGATGCACCCGAGGTTCCCCGGTAACCGTGATTATGGCCAGAGAGTGGCGAAAACGGTTACGAAAAAACAAGCAACAAAGCAATCAGGTCAGGAAATAATTTCCCAACCCGATTGCTCTAGCAACTAAGCCGCTCTTTTGGCTTTCCTTCTCAGGAGAGAAGCAATTCCGTGTCATTCTGGCCATTACGGCGGTGTGTATCCATAGCGTCACGCAGGGCGCGGACTTTCTGATGGAGCTTGTCGTTGGCAGGTACGTCTCCGGTCATCCATGTTTCAAGCTGGCGACGTGCACGGAAAACGCGGCTTTTAGCGGTGCCGACGGCGCAATTTGTTGCCAGCGCCAGATCTTCATAGCTCATGCCCTGAATGACAACCATGACAAGTGCTTCGCGTTGATCTGCAGGCAGACGTGAAAGCGCCATGGAAAGATCTTTCAGCGCAAGGCTGTCTTCATGGGTGGGAGCGCTGGCGAAGGACGATGCGGGCACATCATCGATATCCGTCGTGTCCCGACGCTTGCGCAAATCGGAAATGAAGCGGTTTCGAAGAATACGGTGCATCCACGCAGAAAAATTTGTGCCGGGAATGAAGCTGTCCTGCGCGGCAAGAGCATTGCAGACGGCATCCTGCACCAGATCTTCTGCTGCCGCGCGGTTGCGTGTCAGGGAAAGAGCCTGGATGCGCAGTTTTGGCAGGATAGTGATGACCTGATCATGGAACGTCATGGATAATACTCCTGGTTTCGTTCGGTTCTCGCATGATCAATGAACGGCCTTTGAAGATCGTTGCATCGTTTCGAAAAAAAAGATGAAATTTTTTAAATATTCTTGAAAAACGTTGGATTTCAGCCAGCATTAATTAAGCTTTTTCCATGCTGGCCTGATGTCCGGCCAGCATGGCAAGCTGAGAACGGGCTCTGGAGACCCGGGCTTTCATAGTGCCCGCGGGCACATCGCAGACAACGGCTGCATCCTCGTATGACAGTTCCTGAGCTCCCACGAGGATTAACGCTTCACGAAGAAGTTCGGGAAGCTGCCACAGAAGCGCTCCCAGATCCTGGACGGCGTCACGCGCACTCTGCTGGGACGGCGCTTCAATGGACGGTGGTATATCCAATTCAATATCGAGCAGTATTTCCTGCTCCCGGGAATGCCTGCGTTTTTGCTCATAAAACGCGTTTCGTTGAATTGTAAAAAGCCACGCTTTCAGGACAGTCCCTTCTTCGAACTGGCTCTGTGCTGCCAGAGCGCGCACGATGGTCTCCTGCACGAGATCATCTGCTGATGCTGGGTCACGCGTGAGAAAGCGCGCAAAACCACGCAGGTCAGGTAGAACCCTCAATAATCCTGCGCGGAACGTTGCGGTCGTGCCGGATTTTTCTGAGGAGGCGTTGTCGTGGCGCTGGTTTGGCAGATTGGCCTCCTTGGATCCGTTTGCAGTATTGCAGAGCCGGATGGATGACATCCGGTGACACTAGGCTAATATTGCTCGCCATGCCATGTTCCCACTCCAAGCGTGAAGGCATCCTTTGCCAGGACCGCTGCGACGCCCAGATTTTGCAAGAGGCCAGCTCTAAATGATTGATCGTGCACATCAGGATCTCGTGCGGGCCCTCCCTTATGCACGTCGTTTTGCACGGGCACTTTCCGGTAATCAGCGGACTGGGGATGGTCTCGTAGCGTCCGCTCTCAAGAAGTTGATGTTAGGGAATGCAGTTGCAGAGGACCTTCCTGCGCGCGCTGCTCTGTATCAGGTGCTTGTCCATGAATTTCAGGGCACAACAACTGATGGCGATGTTGGTATGCCCTTGAAGCAAAGGGTTCTGCTGCTTCTGACCTCGCTTGAGGAATTGCCGCTCACTGCTGCAGCGGCTGTCCTCGACATTACGGAGGACGATGCTGCTGTTGCTCTGACCGCCGCACGAGAAGGTTTGAAGAGCATCGCGCAGACGAGTGTTCTCATTATTGAAGATGAGCCCATCATAGCGATGGATATTCAGGATCTGGTGGAGAGATGTGGTCATCGGATTGTAGGTGTAGCTCATACGGAGGCAGATGCGGTCCGGTTGGCAACTGAGACAAAGCCTGGCCTTATTCTGGCAGACATTAATCTTGGTGCAGGTGGGGATGGAATGCAGGCCGTCGTGCGCATTCTACGGCATCATGATGCTCCGGTTATTTTTGTAACGGCCTACCCCGAGCGCCTGCTGACTGGAGAGACTCATGAGCCGTCTTTCGTCATTACGAAACCCTTTGAGCCGATGATGCTTGCGGTAGCGACGTATCAGGCCGTTACTGGTGGCATGCAGAATATCTGATCGCTGACGAATTTCGCTGAGTGCGTCTCTTGCGGCCTTGCGCTGCCTGCGACACATAGGGTGCATGTCTGCACCCATCCTGCTTCTTCAGAATATCACTTATACTCTGGGCGGCCGCCCGCTTCTTGATGGAGCGGAGCTTGGCGTTCGCCCGGGAGAGCGCATTTGCCTCGTCGGGAGAAATGGCTCCGGAAAATCGACGCTTCTTAAAATAGCATCCGGTGACCTTGTGGCCGATGGCGGGACGCGTTTTGTGCAGCCTGGCGTGAAAGTTCATTATCTCGCACAAGAGCCTGATCTTTCATCATATTCCACCACTTTCGATTATGCTTCCGAAGGGCTGGATGAAAGCGAAAGCTATCGTGCCCGCTCGATGCTCGCAGAGCTTGGCATGACGGGTGAGGAATCCTGCAAAAGCCTTTCAGGCGGAGAAGTGCGACGTTGCGCGCTTGCTCAAGCCTTGGCAGCGGAGCCGGATCTCCTGTTGCTGGATGAGCCGACGAACCATCTGGATCTTCCAAGTATTTCATGGCTTGAGCGTGAACTGGCGTCCTCGCGATGTGCGGTGATTGTGATCAGCCATGACAGGCGTCTTCTGGAAACACTATCTCGCTCGGTCGTGTGGCTTGAACAAGGCATTACGCGTCGACTGGATCAGGGGTTTGCGCGCTATGAAACATGGCGTGAGGAGGTTCTTGAGCAGGAAGAACGCGACGCACACAAGCTGGATCGTCAGATTGCGCGTGAAGAAGATTGGATGCGTTATGGCGTAACAGGGCGTCGTAAGCGCAATGTCCGGCGCGTTGCAGAACTTGCGGAATTGCGTGCGGAGCGTCGTGAAATTTCATCGCGTGCAACGGGTAGTCTGAAGATGTCTGCGACAGAAGCAGAGGGAACGGGCAAGATCACGATTGCTGCGGAAAACCTTGGCTGGGCTTTCGATGATCGCGAAATCGTCAAGGATCTGGATCTTAGAATTTTGCGCGGTGACCGTCTCGGGGTTGTTGGAGCCAACGGTGCAGGTAAGACCACGCTTCTACGTTTGCTGACGGGCCGCCTTGAGCCTCAAGTCGGAACGGTCCAGATGGGTCCGTCCGTTCAGATGGTAACGCTTGATCAGCAGCGCGAAAGCCTGGATCCGAACAAGACGCTCTCTGAAACTCTCACGGGTGGTAGTGGCGATATGGTGCAGGTTGGTGACGAAAAGCGCCATGTCATTGGGTATATGAAGGACTTTCTGTTCCGCCCGGAGCAAGCTCGCACACAGGTTGGGAAGCTTTCGGGTGGTGAGCGAGGGCGCCTGACACTTGCCTGTGCGCTCGCTCGTCCCTCAAGCCTTATGGTTCTTGATGAACCTACCAATGATTTGGATTTGGAAACGCTTGATCTGCTCCAGGACATGCTCGCTGACTATGCGGGTACGGTCCTGCTTGTCAGTCATGATCGTGATTTTCTTGATAGGGTTGCAGGGTCGGTTTTGGTAGCTGAGGGGGATGGCGCCTGGGTGGAATATGCCGGGGGCTATTCGGACATGCTTGCGCAGCGCGGCGGGAGTGCGCCTGCTGAGCGTCAGGTTTCTTCCGAAAAAATCGAACCTCCAAAAGCTGCAGTAAAATCAGACAGAAAAGCCCAAAAGCTTTCTTATAAGGATCAGAGGGTTCTGGATCTCCTGCCACAGCAGATGGCAAAATTGGAAAAGGCTATTATCGCCTACCGCGAAACATTGTCAGACCCTGGCCTGTATGCGCGTGATGCTGGAAAATTTCGGAAAGTTTCCGATGATTTGGAGAAAGCCGAGGCCGAACTCGTATCATCGGAAGAACAGTGGCTCGAACTTGAGGCCAAGAAGGAAGCGCTCGAAGCTCAATAATTTCTGGTTTAGCGGTGGAGTGTCGGGATTAAACCTGACATTTCCATGATCTCTCTTGAATGATTAATGCTCTTCGTCACACGCAGAGCTGCGTCGAGTGCGCGGATGCCTGCCTGTGCATCAACAAGGATTGTTGCCCCGTGCAGACATGATGCTGCGAAAGCATCATGTTCGGCAGTCAGGTTGTCGTGGTCCTGCCAGCTCACGGCCTCACGTCGGAATCCACCTGTGCCCGGCAGAGGTATTCCCCTTTCTTTGCTGATGAAGCTGAGTTTACGCTCCATGAAGTCGGCGGAAAGGTATCCGTCTTGTGAGAAAACTCGCATACGGCGTTCAGTTTTAAGTGAAATTCTGCTTGCGGTTATGGCTGCAACACATCCGTTTTCAAAGCGTACGCGCGCATTTGCGATATCTTCATGCTGACTTGAAACGGCCGCACCCAGAGCGTCTATCGACACAATCGGGCTATCGACGATGGCGAGTACAAGATCCAGATCGTGAATCATAAGATCCAGAATGACCGAAACATCCGTACCCCGTGGCTTGAACGGAGCAATGCGCGTTGCTTCAATATAGAGAGGACGCTTGATCCGCTCAGTGATTGCGTGATGTTCGGCGGAATACCGTAACAGGTGGCCAACTTGCAGCACGCAGCCCGAATCGTATGCAAGTCTTGCCAGCGCGTGTGCTTCTTCCAGCGTGGCGGCGATAGGTTTTTCGACCAGAACGTGGCGTTTGTGTTCGAGTGCCTGACTGGCCAGTCTGAAATGATGCTCCGCCGGTGCTGCGATAATGACAGCATCAACCTGCTCCAGAAGGGCCTCATAGCTCTCCATGAAGGCGCAGCCGGCTTCTTTCGCAACAGTCGCAGCGCGGGCGGGGTCTGGGTCATAGAGACCAATCAGCATCTCGGCCGGGTTGGCCTTCGCCTTGAGAGTATGGAATCGTCCAAAATGGCCGGCACCGACGATGCCGACCCGCAACTGTCGCCGGTCATTCATGGAGTACAGGCTTATCAGGCATGCGTCGCACTGCAAACGGCGCGATCGTACTTCCTGCGAAAGGTTGCATCTGTAAGGTGGAAACGGCATGGTCCCGACCATATTTCCGACCTGTCCCAACCCGCCGAGGACGTCTCGACACGTTATGATGTATTACAGTCGGCTCAGATTGCTGGGCGTCGCAGGCATCTGCCTGATTGGCGTTCTGCTTTGTCTGCCCAATTTCCTGAATGCCCCTTCATCCTCCCTGCCCTGGCGGCAGGTGCATCTGGGGCTCGATCTGCGTGGCGGTTCGTACCTCCTCCTCCAGCTTGATATCCAGTCTCTGGAGCATGATCGTTTGCAGTCCCTGCAGGATCAGGCGCGTCAGGCATTGCTTGATAAGTCTCTGGGATACCGAGACTTTCAGCACGACGATAAGTCTGCGTCCCTGAGCTTCGCAGCCCGCTCCGATGCCGAGCTGGCTTCTGATCTTGAGGCAATGAAGGCCCTTCCTGCTACTGTTCCAGATGAATTTACGGTTGCCCAAAAAGATGGTCGTGTTGTTCTGGCCCTACAGCACGATGCCATGCTGGCGCGTGCCAGGGAGGCCGTTGCGCAATCCATCGAAATCGTTCGTCGCCGTATCGACGCTACGGGTGCCATCGATCCAAGCATCGCCCGGGAAGGTGATGACCGGATCGTTGTGGAACTCCCGGGCGTTAGTGATCCTGAGCGAATCAAGACCCTTCTGGGAACTACAGCCAAGCTGACATTCCGTCTGCTGGCTGCCAATCCGAATGAGGCCGGTCCGGGCGCTACAATGCTCGATGATGAGGAAACGCACGGTAAACTCGCGGTTCAGGATCATGTGGACGTCGATGGTACTGCCCTGACCAATGCGGGTGCGGTCATTGACGATCAGACTGGCGGCTGGGCGGTAACGTTCAAGCTCAACTCTGCGGGTGCCCAGTCCTTTGCAAACGTGACGCGCACCAATGTTGGCAAGCGTTTTGCGATCGTACTGGATAACAAAGTTATCGAAGCTCCGAACATCATCAGCCCGATCACGGCTGGCAGCGGGCAGATTACGGGTGGATTTGATGCGCGCAGCGCCTCGGACCTGGCTCTTCTGCTTCGTGCGGGTGCCTTGCCCGCGCCGCTCTCCGTAATTGAGCAGCGCACGATCGGTCCGAGCCTTGGAGCTGCCTCCATTCATGCTGGTGTTATCAGCTTAGGTGTCGGTTTCCTGCTCGTTGTCGTGTTCATGGTACTGTTTTACGGGCGGTTTGGCCTGTATGCGGATGTCGCGCTTTTCGCAAACCTGATCCTGATGCTTGCGATCCTGTCTCTTTTTCAGGCAACGCTAACGTTGCCAGGTATGGCCGGTATGCTGCTGACGCTGGGTATGGCGGTTGATGCTAATATCCTAATCAACGAGCGCATCCGAGAAGAGGTGAAACGTGGACGTGCACCGCTTCAGGCTCTGCAGGCAGGTTTCGAGCGTGCGACCAGCACCATCATTGACAGTAACGCTACCGCTTTTCTGGCGCACGTAATGCTGTTTGTGTTTGGTACAGGCCCTGTCCGCAATTTTGCCCTGACGATCACCATCGGTATCATTACAACCCTCTTCACGACGCTTGTGCTCTCCCGGGTGCTTGTTGTGCGGTGGTATGCCCTCGCCCGTCCCAAAGAACTTCCGGTCTGAACGCCATGCTGTCCCGTCCCTTGTTCCGTTTCGTCCGTGATGACCGACGCATCAACTTCATGCGTGGCCGTCATATGGGGCTCATCGTTTCGGCGGTTCTCTCCATTGCTTCCGTCATCCTCTTTTTTGAACCTGGCCTGAAGCTTGGGCTGGATTTCCGTGGCGGTGTCGTCGTGGAAGCTCAGACCCCGGCTGTTGCTGATTTCGGTCAGTTACGAACGGCGCTGGAGCATGCTGGTATCCACCCTGACACCGTTCAGGCTTTCGGCTCCCCGCGTGACGTGCGTATTTCCATAAGCGCCCCGCAGGGTGCGGACCGTGAAGCGCAGACCCAGAAGCTTGTAGATGGTGTGAAGAACGCCATCACGCAGGCTGTCCCCGGAACGCAGGTTCTGCGTGCTGATGCTGTTGGTGCGTCCGTCTCGTCTGAACTTTTCCGTGACGGTCTTCTCGCGCTGGGTTTCAGTCTTGCGATGATCCTGATCTACATCTGGTTCCGTTTCGAGCGGGAATTTGCGATCAGTGCTGTGGTCACGCTTATCCTGGATCTAACCAAGACGATCGGTTTTCTGGCCATCACGCGCTTCGAGTTTGATCTGGTGATGGTTGCGGCGCTGCTGACCATTTTGGGATATTCCACCAACGACAAAGTGGTGGTTTATGATCGTATCCGTGAAAACCTTCGTAAATATCGCACCATGCCTCTGCGCGAGTTGCTTGATCTCTCAATCAACGAGACGCTGAACCGTACGCTTGGTACGTC
>Ga0157363_1001178_pt1 | contig 21445 bp, 22 predicted proteins | sample AttsexASBM1_FD_111477 | JGI IMG/M metagenome (GOLD analysis project Ga0157363, IMG submission 111477) | Fungus gardens microbial communities from leaf cutter ant in Ribeirão Preto, State of São Paulo, Brazil - Atta sexdens ASBM1 | ecosystem: Host-associated > Fungi > Mycelium > Unclassified ... | reverse complement strand
TGGTCGACGTGACCCCCCTCATAGAACTGACTTCCGGGTTATTGGGAATTGATACTCCCTACAACGGAAAATATAGCTCCCTCACGGGCAGATGATGTCACAGCTCAACGACAGCATTCTTCGTACTAGTCATGCGTGACCGTAATATTCGAGTGCGCGACATGAACCTTCACTACATCCCGGCCAGACCCAATGGTTCCAACGACGTAAAGGCGACGCGTCTTCTCCCCCAGACCATGCGTCTCCCACTCACCGGTCTCAACCTTGAGGCCGAAATCCTGAGTAATGTGGTATTTGCCAACCGTGCTGGCCGTCTCTGTCAGCCCAAGATCCAGCCTACCGTCAAAATCATGCGGCAAATGCAGGACGACATTCCCTGACGCTGTGCGGATATCAACACTCCGGGAGGTTCCGCCACTGCCGACCAATGCTGCCTTCACATCGCCACTGGCAGTCCGAACGTGCATATTAGACGTGACGGAAGGAAGATCGACATCTCCACTGGCCAGTTCAATATTGACCGTTCCTTCAACCTTATGGAGATCCACATCCCCGCTGGCACTGCGGATATCCACCGGTCCCGTGACAGTGTCGACGGTGATGTTGCCGCTGGCGGAATGAACATTCAGCCCACCAACAACTTTTCCTGCCTGAAAATCTCCACTCGCAAGATTAGCAGAGAGTGCACCCCCAACTGACTGCACACGGACATCGCCACTGACGGTGTTGAGGGTCCCGCCTTCAGGAAGACTGTCCAACCGAATATCATCTGACAGCGTGCTCATGCTGAGGGGCGCAGCCATAGCAGGCAAGGCGGATGTGCAGAACAGGGCACCAAGCGTCGCAACGGCAAGATTTTTACGAATGTTCATGTCAGGGCCTTTCGATCAGAACGGGCGGGACGCGATGGAGCGCCCCAGAAGAGCTGCATGCACACCGCGAGCGATGGCCCAGATGGTCAGGATGGCCCAGCTGAGTGTGAGGCCCCATGGCACGACCATGAACACCAGCCCCAGACCACCTGTAATGGCCCCAAGGCCTGCAACCATCAGATGAAGCATTCCGATCAAAGCCAGGGCAAAAGCGCCATACCAGAAAAGACGGATTTGCCAGTCCAACTGCGCGCGTTTGAGGCCTGTTGCCGAACGGCGAGACATATGAGCAATCGTCACACCAATAAACGCCGTAATTCCTGTGAAAAATCCGACAGCATAAAGCACATAAATCAGCAGGACGAGATCGCGTCCGGCGTCAGTCCTGGCAGGCTCGTAGGGGGTATAGGTGGCGTACATTCCTGAACTCCTGGGTGCGCATGGCATCAACAAAAGTTCTGATGCAAACATCGTGCCAACACCTGTTTTCAGGCAAAAATACTCAGAGCTATTCTCGTCAAATAAGCCAAATGGTGCATTTCGCCAGTTTTCAGGAACCTACCCCGCCAAAGCGACTGCCCACCGGAGGTCGATCCCGCATGAGTTCCCGCAGGCCAAAGACCAGCGAAATAAGCATGACGACATTCCAGATCAGAAAAACGACAATCGGGACAAGAAAAACCAGCTGCCCCCAGCCAGAACTGCCCGGAGGCTCAATGAAAAAGCAGCCGCCAAACAAAACACCAGACAGCACCAGCATTCCAACATCCCACCAGAAAAGCCTTATCAGCCAATTCAGATGAGCACGCAAAAGACCGGACGCCGAACCACGCAGGACATACGCCACAATCACACCCACTAGCAGTGTGATCGCCGTGAAGAAGCGCGCAATATAGAGCCCGTAAACGAGAAGGACAAAGGCGTATCCGCTACTATCATCCCTCGTGGAAGTCGTGCGGAACTCGCCCATGTCAAAATCCTCAGTTTCTGCAGCACAAAACAAAACGTCCGACCCAAAGGGTCGGACGCATCGAAAAATCCGGAAATCGACGAAATATTTTACCGCCCCAGATGTCGCAGCTTGGTGCCTTTCATCAAACGCTTCTCGATTTTCGCAAGCGACATGCCTTTTGTTTCAGGAACAAACAGAATCGTTAGCACCAGAAAGAGCGCATTAAGAGCCGCGAAAAGCCAGAAGGTTCCCGCCGATCCCAGCATCTGCATAAGAGAAAGGAAGCTCACACCCACCGCGAGGTTGGTCACCCAGTTTGTCAGCGTGGATATGGAAATACCAAAATCACGACCTGCCAGAGGCTGAATTTCCGAACACAGCACCCACATCAGCGGGCCAGCAGACATCGCAAAGCCAGCACAGAACACCATAAGCAAGAACACAGCGATGATCTGGGAGGACTGCGTTTCCATCCCATTATTCAGCAGGACACCCAGGAAGGCCATGCCAAGTGCCATGATAGTAAAGCCCGAATAGAGAATGGGCTTGCGGCCCCAGCGATCCACCAGACCCACAGCGACGAATGTGGCCAGCATGTTCACCAGACCGATGATAGCGGTGCACCACATCTGGGAATGGGCATCAAAATGCGCCGCCTCAAGAATTTTGGGGGCGTAATACATCACGATATTAATGCCCGCGAGCTGCTGCATGGCCTGAAGCAGGACACCCAGAGCAACAGAGCGACGGAAATTCGAATTGGTGCGGAAAAGCGCAAAACCGTTTTGCTTCGTCTGGAGCTGCTCACGGATTGCTCGGATTTCCTGCGCTGCTTCCAGCGGATCATCACGCAGATCCAACAGCACCTGCCGGGCCTCCTTATGTCGTCCCTGAATGATCAGCCAGCGCGGGCTATACGGAAGAAACAGAACGCCGATCAGGAACAGAATGGCCGGAATACCCGCCACCCCGAACATCATGCGCCAGTCGTTGGTGTAGGAAAAATACGCGTCAGAGAGAAACGCTACGAAAATCCCGACCGTCACCATCAGCTGATAGGTCGAGACCATGGCACCACGAGTCTCCTCACTCGCTATCTCCGAAAGATAGAGCGGCGCAGTAAATGCAGAGATACCGACCGCAACCCCCATCACAACGCGGAAGACGATCATCGACGGAACAGACCAGCTCAACGCACAACCGATCGTTCCCCCCACAAAAACAGCGGCACCCAGAATGAGAGAGCGCTTTCGGCCCAATGAATGCGAGAGCCAGCCTGCACTGACCGCCCCCACAGCCGCACCCGCCATCATGGAGCTGACAACCCATTCAAGAGCGATCGTGGAAGCATGAAACTGCCTACCGAACGGTTCGAGCGCGCCCGCCACCACACCAATATCAAGGCCAGACATCAGGCCAGCCAGTGCCGCGATGACACCGATGGCAACGATCTTGAATTTCGTGGCATCAAAAATCGACGACGCATTGTCGTCGTCATCCACGTCCGATGTCATTTGTCCGGTCTCAACCTGGTCACTCATTGAGTCGCGTTACCTCTTTGTGAAGCGGACATTTTCCCCTACGTAAAAAATGTCCAATAATTTAATCTTATCGCGAAATCAGTCTATTTCGATGACTGACCGAAGCTCACCCACGATTCTGCCCTGCCAGTTCCGCATGATCTGCGTTGAAGCCTCAGCCAGAACAGCCCGGTCTGCATCCGTTTTCAGGACGCTCTTTGCGCCAAAGCGCTGCAGAAGGGCAGACATGGCCACTTCAGCAGCGCGGTTGGCGCCATCGTTGGTTTTCACTGCGATACCGAGACCTTCCTCAGGAAGGCTGGCCACCATGACACCTTCGGCACCCATCTTGATAAACGTGCGCTCACCGAAATGGTTCATGATCTTCGTGTCATAACGTTCCGTACCCGCAACCATGAACGGGTCTGCGGCAACGGCCTTTCTCAGTCGGGCGACAGCATGCGCCCTGCCCTGTGAAAGACCTGCTCCCGTACCAAAACGTGCAAATCCATGGGCCAGTGCCCGCAAAGGGATCGCATAGGTTGGCATGGAACATCCATCTATGCCCCGGTTTTCGTCTCCATGATGCGCCCCTGTAACCGCTTCCAGAACGTCGGTGACCCTGCGCTGGATTTCGTGCCTGGGATCAATGTAACCCGCAGGATCGACCCCCTGATCACAAGCCAGACACACGAGCCCCGCATGTTTCCCGGAGCAATTATTGTGTAATGGGCAAGGGGCATCGTGTCCCGCAACAGCCCACGCCCGGGCAGCCGGCTCATAGAGTGGCCAGTGCGCTCCACATTCCAAAGACGACATGTCCCGCCCTACAGATGCCAGCATGGACGCCGCAACGGCCGCATGCGCCGCCTCTCCACCATGAGACGCACACGCCAGAGCCAACGCATCATCTCCCAGCTCCAAACGGTCCGCGGCACCGCTCTCGACAAGTTCGATTGCCAGAAGGGATTTGACCGTAGAACGCGGAAAGACAGCGTCTTCGACGTCTCCGCTGGACCAAACAATCCTGCCATCCGCATCCACGACCACTGCGCGCCCCAGATGCCAGGATTCCACACGCCCACCACGCGTTACTTCCGCCAGAAGTCCTGCTGCCCCGTTCCCTGCCATAGCTGTTTTCCTGTGTTGTTCGTCATGTGCCATCGCTGGCATTCTGGACCAGCACATAACATGCATGCCCCTCGACCGTCCCCTTGCGCAGCCAACGCCGGACAAGCCTGCGCTGAACACGCAGAACCGTCAGATCTCGGTCAGGAAGGTTTTCCGAAAGGGCGTTGACCATCACGATAGCATCCAGCAGCGCTAGATCATCCTGAAGGGGCAAACCTTCGCTCAGATATCGTGTGGCGCTTGCAGTGTCTGTCAGATGATAAAGAAATGCGTCGCCCGAGGATGGTTGAAAATTCAGTGGCGAGAAAAGCTGAAGATCCACCTCAGGACCGGGAAGATGCGTCTGCGGGGGTGTCCACTCCAGCAGATCAGGCTGCACGTCGCCAGCAATTCTGTTGACATGCGCCCGACGCACCACAGGCGCAGGCCGCTTGGGAAGATCCTGAAAAAGCAGAGCGGGCCTTCGGGGATGGCGCACGCTCAAGACCGTCAGGCCTGATCGCTATCGGCTGCCTTGTCCTTGCGCTGGCACACGGCACACAGCCCCTCGATTTCGATTGTCGCAGATTCCGGCTGGAACCCCACGGCACGGGCAGCTTCGAGGAGCACAACTGCAACGCTATCCTGCTCCAACTCCCGAGCTTTTCCACACCCCCTGCAGATCAGGAACTGTGCCCGGTGAACGCCCCATTGCGCATGATCGCACCCATGCCCGCAATCAATGGCATGGGTACACCCGACAAATGCACTCAGCCGCTCAATCCGATGGATCAGACCGGTTTCTAGCAGGAAATCCAGCGCCCGATAAACCGTAGGCGGCGCAGCGTTGGCGTGCGTCGCCCTGAGTTTTGCCAGCAGATCATAGGCACCGGATGGTTTGACGTCAGACAGGATCAACCCAAGGACCTGCCGACGTGTCTCGGTCAGGCGTTGCCCGTGCTCACGGCACCAGATTTCGGCGCGATCCAGACGATCAAGAACAGGCGCCGGGAAAACCGGCGCGTCAGAGGAGGAAATCAACGCTACAGAAGAATCCAGAGAAACCATGATCTCAATATGGCATCACAGCACCCGAATACGATAGCTGTCTCATCGGATCAGGTTGCAAAGTTACGAATCAGATCCCGGATGACCTCGGAATCGGTTTCCAACATCACCTGCCTGCGCAATTGATCACAATCTTCCAGCGTGAGCGTACGAACCAGACGCTTCACGCGCGGCAGTGCTGCGGAACTCATTGAAAATGAACGAATCCCAAGCCCAATGAGCAGCGCGACCACCCTTGGATCAGAAGCCATTTCGCCACAGACTGAAATCGGACGATGCGCCCGTAAGGCAGACGTAGCCGTCATGCTGATCAAACGCAGAACCGCGGGGTGCAACGGGCTGTACCGGTCCGCCACGGCAGCGTCTGCACGATCCACCGCCAGAGTGTACATGGTAAGATCGTTGGTGCCGAGCGCAATGAAATCAGCGTATTGAGCCAACGAATCCGCCGTCAAAGCCGCGGCTGGTGTCTCCACCATGATACCGAGAGGAGGAAGTGTCTCCGGCATCGGCTCGCCACGGCGCTTGAGCCTGCGCGCGACCTTCTCATAGATTTCCCGTGCCGCCACGATTTCATCAGCAGACGTGACCATCGGCAGTAGAACCCGAACCTGCCCGATTGCTCCATCGGCAGAGGGAGCAGCAGCTCTCAGAATTGCAGAAAACTGAGCCTCGAGAACATCTGGCACCCGAAGAAGCAGACGCAGGCCGCGCAGGCCGAGCGCAGGGTTGTCTCCATCAGTAATACTGTCTGACAAACCGAGGCGCCGCATGCAGGCACGGCCTTTTTCGCCACCCCAGTCCAGCACGCGGATCGTTACCGGATGACCATCCATACCTGCGACGATAGAGCGGTAAACAGCGGCCTGACCGTCTTCATCCGGCAGGTCTTCCCGCTCCCCGAAAAGGAACTCACTGCGTAGAAGCCCAATTCCTTTCGCACCATTACGCAAAAGCATGGGCAGTTCTGCCGGCAGCTCCAGATTGGCATGAAGCTCTATTGCCTCGCCGCCCTGCAACTGAGCCGGAAGGCGACGCAGGCGACCGTAACTGCGCTTTTCCTGTGCCTCACGCTGAGCTGCCTCACGGGCAAGACGCAGCTCAGCCTCATTTGGCGCGAGCGTAATTGTGCCCAAATGCCCGTCCACGACGAGCATGTCTCCCTCACCCACTCTTGCCATCAGATCCGGTACGGCAAGCACTGAGGGAATATCCAGGGCACGCAGCAGAATAGCCGTATGATCAGCGCCACCACCGCCCTGCGTCACGACAGCCGCGATTCTGGCCGGATCGATCATCGCGACATCAGCAGGCCGCAGTTGTTCGGCAACCAGAACCGATCCGGGTGCCAGACTTGAAAAAGCGCGATAGGAGATGCCTGTCAGATTCCGCAGCAGACGACGGCCAATTTCCTCGAACTCACCTGCAAGCCTCAGTGAAGAATCCGGCTGGGCGCCATCGCCCCGATCCGCCATTGCCTGCGCTGCCCGCGCAACCTGAAGCGCAAGAGACTCGCTTTCCTCCGCAACAGCCGCTTCGGCACAAAGACCATCCTGCGCGATTTTCGCCCGCACCTGGCGGATCAGGCGGGACGGGCCCAGCATCCGCTCATAGACCGTCAGTAGACTCGATACTTCCTCCCGCCCCTCTTCCGGAAGGCCGCTCAGACGGTCGCGCATCTTCTCAATCTGGCGTAATGCGCGCGTAATCGCGCCATCAAGCCGGGCCTGTTCCGCGTCGGGTCCAACTGCGCTGAGGCGCTGCGTGATCTCGGGAAGAGGTAATTCCTCCACACGCCCCGCCGGACCGAGGCTGATTCCCTGTGTGATGGCCTTGCCGTGCAGAACCTGCACAGAATGAGCGATTTTACGGGAAATAGTTTTGCGGGGCGTTCGGCTCGTGGCCTTGGAAGATGCCTCAGTCACGCTCGCCAAATCCGTCTGCAATGACGGCAGCCAGAGCATCCAGCGCTTCCTGCGCCTGAGGACCATGCGCGCTGAGGGTCACGGTCTCACCATGCCCGGCACCCAGCATCATCAAGCCCATGATCGACAGCGCCGAGACACTGTTTCCACCACGTGAGACTGTCACTTCAGCCTGGAACTGCTCGGCCGTCGTCACCATTCTGGCGGCTGGCCGGGCGTGAAGCCCAAGATGATTGACGATTGTGACAACACGCGGGGAAATAGTGGTATCATTCATGATGCGCAGGCAATCCGCCCACCATGTAGACACGGAGCAGGCAACTGCGACGCAGCAGCGATATACTTGCGCCCCGCCATGGTTGCTTTTTCCACGCATGCAGCGAGGTCCAGGTCACCGCGTGTCTTGGCGATCTTTACAAGCATCGGAACGTTCACCCCGGAAACAACCTCGACCCGGCCCGGCTCGCGCAGGGCAAGCGCCAGATTCGAAGGAGAGCTTCCGAAAATATCCGTCAGGACCAGAACACCATCGCCGGTATCAAGGTGGTTCACCATAGAATCCGCCTGTGGCCTCAGTAACGCCGGATCATCCGTATCACTGACACCCACAACGCCAATCTGCTGCTGAGGGCCGACAACATGCATCATCGTTTCCAGCAGCACTTCACCAAGGCGTCCATGTGTAACGAGCAGAAGCCCGATCATCCGCGTTCCTCGTTCTGTACGTCCACTCTCGTGAGGGGAGGCACGGCCCAGCGCCAGGACGAGAGGCCCTGGCGGGCTAGTTCACGATGCAAAACCATTATGGGGCCTACAGGCGCCGTTACCGGCAGCGTGCGGGCCAGTTCTTCAACGAGCGTCACCGAACGGTGCCTGCCGCCCGTACACCCGACCGCAATCGTTGCGTATTTCTTTCCCTCTTCCACAAACCGAGGAAGCACAAGGTTTAACAGCCCCTGTATATGGGCGAAAAACGCTGCATAGGAAGGATCTTCCTTTACATAGTCCACAACTGGCTGATCAAGACCTGTTTTGGGCTGCAACTCGGGATTATAGTGAGGATTGCGAAGGAAGCGTGCGTCGAAAACCATGTCGGCCTCACGCGGAAGCCCCGCAGGATAGGCGAAAGACATCAGGGCAACCGTCAGCCCCCCTTCGGTCCCGTCTCCAAAGCGCATTTCAATGAGGTGGCGCAACTCAGGGGATGGGAGGTCCGATGTATCAACAACCAGATCCGCCCGGGCTCTCAATGGCGCCAGAAGCTCGGTTTCTTTTTCGATTCCCGGGAGAACGGTTCCGCTGGTTACCAGCGGATGACGGCGCCTCGTGGCAGTAAAGCGACGCAGCAGGATTTCGGGCTCCGCAGTCGCATAGACAAGCTGTACCTCATTTCCGGGCAGGCTTTTAAGCCTGACAATCCCTTCCAGAACCTTGCCCACCGCAAACCCACGACTGCGGACATCAATACCAATTGCAAGCTTGGCACCGGATCGCGTTACGAGCGCATCAAGAAGGTTGAGGGGCGGATTATCCACGACCTCATATCCCAGATCCTCCAGCACACGCAGAATGGACGACTTTCCTGCACCGGACAGACCGGTGACAATCAGGATCCTTCTGGGGCCAAAACCTACTGGCGTTTCAGGTTCGGAAACATGCTCCGGCGTCATGCGCCACACTCTAGCCCTATTTTCGGCCCGTAGAAACAGTTTCGATGCAGAGCCTGTCACGTCAGCCATCCTCGACCCCGGTATGCCACCCGTAAACACCCCGACACGCAAGAAACGCTGCCCTTATCCGGGCTACAGCCGCCGGATGCGATGCCTCCAGCCTCAGACTTACAGCACCCGTCAGAGGATCACGGCGGGACTCGGGGAGCCTGCTATCAGGAGCACCAAGTCCGACATGGAGCACAATTTCTGCCCGCTCCACGAACGGCAGACGCAGAATACCAACTCCCCGGACCTCAAGCAGCCCGCGAAGATTTTCAGGAGCGGTAGCGAATGCGTGATCAAGCTCAACCCGGTCATCTGCGAGCAGCACGAATCCCGCATCAATCATGCGCAGAGCAAGGTCTGATTTCCCCGCACCGGAAGGCCCGGTGAACAGAATCGCAAAGCCGTCGAGCGCAACACACGACGCATGGATGGATTGCAGTGCTCCGACAGCAGGGTTATGACCCCCGCAAGGCGGACCGGGAACCTGAACCATTGGGCACTTTCTCCACGAACGAAAACGTCACTGTCCACGGTGACGAAGTGACCTGCATAGATTTCAACGGCATGGGGCCAGTCGGGGACCGCCCCCAGCGCCTTAGTGACGAATGCAGGGTCGCATTGCAGGCGCTGACCACTGCCCTCGCGGATCACAGCCTTACACTGCAACACACACGCCATATTGCGGCAATGCTCCGCAGTGGCGACGATTTTGCACAGTGCCAGAACACGCTTCACGAAGCGCTCGCTCCCGCACATCCAGCTCTGACGCTCCGTATCGTGCAGAAATTTCCTCATCCCGATCAACGTATCGCCCTGAGTCTGATTGCTTCCCCACATCCATTTTGAAAAAATTGGCCATTAAATGCTCTAGAAAGCCAAAATAGAGATTATTTTAGCTTTCTGGCGAATTTTTTGAATATTTTTTGACGCTTAATAAGGTTTGGCACAAGACCTGCATAGAGAAATTTGGACGCCATGAGCGTCAGTTTTCCGCAGGAGTTTTCGTGCCATGATCCGTCTTTCAATTCTTTCCGCAGCGCTACTTGCCGTATTTGCCGTTCCCTTAAACAATGCCCGGGCGAGCATCACCCCTTTTCCAAACACGCTGAGCAGCACCGTTAAACTTGACGGCCTGGACCTCACCCGTGACACGGATTGGAATGAAGCCAAGAAACGCGTGCAGAAAGCCGCAGAATCTGTCTGCAGCAGCCTTACCCAGAACAGCGATGCACTTTCGACGGCTTTCACGGAATGCCAGGAAGACAGCGAAGCAAACGCACGCCATGATCTGGCGAAACTTCGGAGGTTGGCCCGCGTGAAGCAGAAAGCGCAGCAGACCCGCATTGCATCCGTCACCACACCACACGCCTGAAGAAGGGAGAAAGCGCCATGACCATAAGACCACTTGCCGTTCTGGCGCTCGCAATCCCCTTTGTCTCGACGCTTCTTTTTCTTGAAAATACGCCCCCACCGCAGGACACCCTAGTTGTCAGATCGTTTCAAAGCCGGGGCGTAGAGCACGGAACGGGCGTAGATCTTCTTTCAGGGCGCGCGCGGCAGGCGAACAACAAAACAGGCACCTTTGATCACGCCAGAAGCATCCATGATGTTTTCAGCAAACAAATTCCCACGAAGTGCGCTGATAATCTGCCTGCTGATGGCAAGACCCAGCCCCGAGTGCTGCCCGAAATTCTCAGTGTGCGGCCGCTCTGAATAAAAACGGTCGAAAATGCTCTCCAGTTTGCCGGGCGGAATGCCCGGCCCCTGATCGCTAATCGTGATTTCGACAACACTTCCCGTTCCCGGCCCGCTCCCCGCAACCTCTCGGGCACTCGCATGCAGCGCAATCACACCCTTTTCAGGAGAGAACGACACGGCGTTGCCGATCAGATTTCGCAGCACCTGAACAAGCCGGTCCTCAACAGCCAGAGCACGGAGCGGAGGAGTCTGTTCGCGTACATCCATGCGCAGAATGGGATCTTCGGGCTTGCGTGTGGTCTGATGCATTTCAGCAAGGATCGAAAGCAGAGCAACCACAGCCACAGGCTCCGGCCGCGCACGCGACAGCTCCGCATCAATGCGGCTTGCATCGGAAATGTCGCTGATAAGACGATCCAGCCGCCTCACATCGCTCCCGATAATCCCCAGGAGCCGGTCCCTGCGTTCGATGTTCTCAATCCGCGGCAAAGTTTCGATAGCTGAGCGGATCGAGGAAAGCGGGTTTTTAATCTCGTGACTGACATCTGCGGCAAAACGCTCGATATCATCCATGCGTGCCCACAGAGCGAGCGCACTCCCACGAAGCGCACGTGCAAGGCCGCCGATTTCATCGCGTCTGGCCAGCAAACGCTCCGGCACGAGATCCGTCCGCCCGCTATCAGACGCACTCATGTCGTGTGACGCCCGTGCGAGGGTCAGCAATGGGCGCGCAATCGTGAGCGAAAGATACCATGACAGCAGAACCGTCACGGACAACGCGACCAGCACCAACGACAAAATGGATGACCGCACGGCAAACAGCGAGCGGTCCACTTCAGGAGCATGACGCGTCAGCTGGATTTCTCCAACCGTCTGTCCATCGTGAATGACGGGCTCCACGACCGTAATGACCAATTGCCTGTCCGCAGTTCGCCGAATGAACGGGGGAAGCTCGGACTGTGCTTTCAGGGGCTGGGCATCATTAGGGCCGTCGGCATCGGAAACTGGCGTATCCAGAGTAGATATATCGCCGCTCGACGCCAGAGGCAGCAACGAGAGCAACCAGTCGTAGAACGTCTCCAACACGTTGTTACGCGGGGGGTGCCACGCCCCGTCTGCATCAATCGGATCGTTGGGTGCGACAGCCTGCACGTCCGACGCGCCATGAACGTGGTGAGGAAGGCCCCGGCTATCGGCGACAAGCTTTCCGTCAGGATCGAAGAGGCGGGCATGGGCGTTCGGACTTGGCTCCGTCAGGCTCATCAGCAGGCGCCGGGCCAGAGCCGTATCCAGCATCAGATCATCGCCCGGCAGAGAATGCCCTGCCGTTTTTGGCGCCTCGCGCACGGCAGACTGCCCAAGTGCGCCCGCATAGATATGTGCCTGCTCACGGAGCGTATTGACGTCCGTTTCGAGAAGACTGTTCTGAAACTGGTTCAGAAACAGCAGCGTCACCGCAAGAAGCGCGAGAGGGAGCGCATTCAGCAACAGGATTCGGATCAGCAATGGTGAGAGCAGGCGCTCCCGGGAGAATGCCACGGACGCTTTTGGAAAGCGCTGACCACGCCTCTGAATGGCACGCAGCAGAGGCGCAAGCCAAAGCCGCAGGAACCCGGCTCGGCGCCGTATATGGCGATGCTGACGCGCCTCTTCAGGCGAAACATGCAATGCGGGCACCGGAGAAGGCGGGCGATCAGCCATGCGTGGCAATACCTCTACGGGCGCAGACGAAACATCTCACCCCTGATTACTCATCCTTGTAGCGGTAACCGATTCCATACAGCGTCTCGATCTGGTTGAAGCTGTCATCAATCTGACGGAATTTTTTGCGGACGCGCTTGATGTGGCTGTCGATCGTGCGATCATCGACATAAATATTGTCGCCATACGCCGTATCAATGAGCTGATCGCGCGATTTCACCATTCCCGGACGCAGGGCCAGCGCCTTGACCAACAGGAATTCCGTGACGGTCAACGCAATATCGCGACCGTCCCACAGGCACTGATGGCGTGTCTCGTCGAGTGAAAGCTTGCCTCGGACGATTGCCGAACCAAGCGCCACAGCACCCGTCGCCTCTGCGCGGCTTGCATCCTGTCGACGCAGCAATGCACGGATACGCTCGATCAGCAGACGCTGGGAGAATGGCTTGGTGATGTAGTCATCCGCGCCGAGACGCAGCCCCATGAGCTGATCAAGTTCCTCGTCCTTGGAAGTCAGGAAAATCACCGGCAGGGTCGAGCGTGCCCGAAGGCGCTGGAGCAGCTCCATGCCGTCCATGCGTGGCATTTTTACGTCAAGCACTGCCAGACTGACCGGCCGTGTGGTGATTCCCTGAAGCGCGCTTTCTCCATCCGTATAGGTGTGAACGACGAAGCCTTCGGATTCGAGCGTCATCTGGACGGAAGCAAGAATGTTCCGGTCGTCATCCACCAGCGCGATAATCGGCGCTGCAGCAGGAGCCGGTGCGGCTGGCGCCTGCGTTGCAGGCGGCACGTAAGGGGTGCGGGGCGTCTCCATAAGGGGTCCGTCTTCTGAAATCTGGTGCGTCATATCTCTATAACGTAACACGCACCGTGGCGGAAAATGGGCATTTCAATGACATCGTACACACATGCAACCCTTGTCTTCGTCACAATCGTCGCTATGTCGTGAAGAAGTGCGGGGCCGCACGATGGCCCGCCCCATAGAAAAAGGTCGTGACATGACAGACCAGAACACCACGCCGGAAACGCCCTACGACGCGCCTCACGCGGGCGTCGAGACTCCCGGCATGAACGAAACGTCCAACGATACCCTCGAAGAAACCACGCCTGAGGCCCGTATCGCCGCCCTCGAAGAGGAACTGGCCGAGGTCAAGGATCGCTGGGTTCGCTCAGAAGCGGAAAACCAGAACATCCGCACACGCGCCAAGCGCGAAGTGGAAGATGCCCGCCAGTATTCGGTGCAGAAATTCGCACGCGACGTGGTGGAAGCAGCAGAAAACCTGCAGCGCGGAATCGCGTCTCTTCCTGCGCATACGGAGTCCGAAGACACACTCATCACCAAGCTGCGTGAAGGTCTTCAGGGCACGGAACGCTCCTTCCTTGGCATTCTCGAACGCCACGGCATCACCTGCGAAGACCCGACCGGCAAGCCTTTCGATGCAAACCTGCATCAGGCGATGGCCGAGCAGCCTTCTGACCAGCACACTCCTGGTCATGTCATGCAGGCATGGACGCCAGCATGGAAACTCAAGGACCGCCTGCTGAAGCCTGCCATGGTCGTTGTGGCCAAGGGCGCGCCCGACGCTTCTGCCAGCAAGGCTTCTGCTGGCCTTGATACAACGGCCTGATAGAGGCCGTCGCGGGGTCATGCCGAATCACCAACCCTCTTTGACGGTTGGCGTTTCGGTGGACCCTGCTAGAAAGCGGGTATCATGACCCGCATCCTCGTCATCAAGCTCGGCGCACTGGGCGACTTCGTTCAGGCTTTCGGCGCGTTCGCCTCCATTCGCGCAGCGAACCCCCATGCGTCCATCACACTCCTCACGACAGCGCCTTTTGTGGCTTTCGCTCAGGAAACTCCGTGGTTCGATAATGTCGTGACGGATGAGCGCCCTTCGCTCCGCAATCCTCTCGGTCTTCTGCGGCTTTCGCGCAATCTTCGCGGCTTCGATCAGGTGTTCGACCTTCAGACATCGGGGCGCTCAAAAAGCTATTTCAAGCTTTCTGACGCAGGATCATGGTGCGGAATTTCCAAAGGCTGCAGCCACCCCCACGCGAACCCTTCACGCAACGACATGCACACTTTGGCAAGGCTGGATGACCAGCTTCGCAGCGCGGGCATCACACCGATTGCCCGTGAAGTGCCAGCGTGGCTCAAAACGCGTGGCCCTCATATCAACGGCCGGTATGCGGTTCTCGTCCCGGGCGCCGCACCTCACCGCCCCCGCAAGCGCTGGCCTGTCTCCCGTTTTGCAGACATTGCATCAGCATTGGCAGACCGCGGAATCACACCCGTCATCGTCGGTGGAGACACGGACATCCCACTTGGTCAGGATATTCACGCCGCCTGCCGAGGCAGCATAGACCTCACAGGCAAAACATCCCTCCCCGACCTCGCCGGGGTTCTGGGGCATGCGGAGATTGTGATTGGCAATGATACCGGCCCGATGCACCTTGCTGCGGCAATGGATACCCCTTGCCTGACGCTTTTTTCTGGTGACAGCGACCCACGCCTCACGGCGCCGCTAACCATTTCTCCTCAAAAGACGAATTCGCTGATTGTCGCTGATCTGGCGCTTCTGCCAGCGTCGCGCGTGGAGGCTCTGCTGCCAGCATGACCGTGGTCCGTTGCGTGACGATGCAGAAAAACGAAGCCACGCTCCTTGAACCTTGGATTCTCTGGCACGGGGCCATTTTCGGTCTCACCAACCTGACAGTCATCGACAACGGCTCAACAGACAGACACGTCCTGAAAATCCTGAAAGCCTATAAAAAAAAAGGTGTTCAGGTTGTTCGCGAATATACGGAGCACAGCGATTTTCTGCGCAAGGGTGAGATCATGGCAGATCTGATCCGCGGCTGGGATAAGCAAAATCTCTGCGATTTTTCTTTACCCATGGATTGTGACGAGCTTCTTGCCCTGTGCCTGGACCGTCTTTCGGTCAATCCAGCAGAAATTCTGGCGCAGTTTGCAACCCTCGAGAATGAAGAAGCGACCCTCATAACGGACAGGCTCCTGCTGAATGTTCCTGAGGCTCCTGGGTATTACCGCCCGCAATCTGTGCCGCGTGCCCTTTTCCGCGCAAACACGATCGTAAGCCTCGATCGTGGCCTGCATGCACCCGGAACCGTCCATGCCGATCGCTGCGTTCGGACGCCTTTTGTCTATATCCACCTGCATAACAGACCAGATTACGAAGATATCCGCAGTTTCGCGCGTCAGAAGCTGGCCCATCTTCCAGATGCATTTTCAGGGCTGCCAGCCTCCCCGGAGGCTGGCAGCAGCAAGGAAAGCTATCACCTTCGCTATTATTTCCTGGCGAGCTATGAAGATTTCCTGCGCTCGTATCGAGACACACCCGATATCTACGCCCCGATGATTGACCATCGCCTCACGGAGCTTGGTGTCGACCCGGCATTGCTGCTTGGAAAAAATATGGTGCCCCGACCACCCGTTACGGTCGCTGCGGGCTTTCTGGCGCATCGCACACGCCATGAGGGACGACAGCACGAATACGTTCTGTTTGATCCGCTTTTTTATGCTTACAGCAACGCGGACGTCGTGCGGGATGCGTATTATGGCATCTGGCCGATCATTCATTTCGTGGATGCTGGCTGGCGTGAAGGGCGACAACCAAACGCCCAGAATATTGCGGCACTAGTCATCCAGACGCCCGATCAAGCCTGAAAACAGCGTAACGATACGCTCTTTTGTGTTGCTGGCACTTGCAGGTCGAGCACGCTTGAGGGCATTTACGCGTTCCATTTCTCCGTCAGAGGTCTGACGGAAGCCACTCGCAGAGGAGCGATCTCCATGCCCGCCATCACCTTACCCGACGGTAGCGTCCGCACGTTCGACGGGGCTGTGACGGGCACGACCATCGCAGCCTCGATTGGCCCGGGGCTGGCAAAAGCCGCCCTTGCCATGGAAGTAGACGGCAAGCTGGTCGATCTGGGGACTGAAATTGCCGCTGATGCAGGCGTAAAATTCGTCACGCGCAAGGACGAAGATTCGCTCGAGATGATTCGTCATGACGCAGCGCATGTTCTGGCAGAGGCCGTGCAGGCTCTGTGGCCAGAGACGCAGGTCACGATCGGGCCGAGCATCAAAGACGGTTTTTATTACGATTTCTCCCGTGAAAAGCCGTTCACTCCGGAAGACTTTCCAGCCATCGAAGAAAAGATGCGCGAGATCGTTGCGGCCAATGCGCCTTTCGTGCGCGAAGTCTGGGACCGCGACGATGCCATTGCTTTTTTCGAAGAGCGTGGCGAGAATTTCAAAGCCGAACTGATCCGCGACCTTCCGGAAACCGAGCAGATCTCGATTTACCGCCAGGGCGAATGGCTCGACCTGTGCCGCGGCCCGCATCTGCGCGGCACAGCGGACGTTGGAACGGCCTTCAAACTGATGCGTGTCGCTGGCGCATACTGGCGCGGAGATCACCGCAACCCCATGCTGACCCGCATCTATGGCACCGCATGGCGCGACAAGAAGGAGCTGGACGCCCATCTCCTGCGCCTTGAGGAAGCCGAGAAGCGCGATCATCGCCGTATCGGCCGCGAGATGGATCTCTTCCACATTCAGGAAGAAGCGGTCGGCCAGATTTTCTGGCACTCCAAAGGTTGGCGTCTGTACACGGTTCTGCAGGATTACATGCGCCGCGCCCAGGAGCGGAACGACTATCAGGAAGTCCGCACGCCGCAACTTGTTGACCGTGCCCTGTGGGAAGCCTCGGGCCACTGGGACAAATATCGCGAGCACATGTTCATCGCGACTGTAGAAGACGAGGATAAGACACTCGCGCTCAAGCCGATGAACTGCCCGTGCCACGTGCAGATCTTCCGGCATGGCCTGCGCTCCTATCGCGAACTTCCGCTACGCATGGCCGAATTTGGCGCCTGTCATCGCTACGAGCCCTCGGGCTCACTGCATGGAATCATGCGCGTTCGCGGCTTCACGCAGGATGACGCGCATATTTTCTGCACGGACGATCAGATCGCGGATGAAACCGCGAAGTTTGTGTCGATGCTAGCAGAGGTCTATGCCGATCTTGGGTTCGATAAATTCCGGGTCAAGTTCTCCGATCGCCCGGAAGCACGCGCAGGCTCCGATGAAGTCTGGGACCGTGCGGAAGGTTCGCTTAAGAAGGCCTGCGAAATGGCAGGCGTCTCATATGAATACAATCCCGGCGAAGGCGCCTTCTACGGCCCGAAACTGGAATTCGTTCTGACAGACGCCATCGGTCGTGACTGGCAGTGTGGAACCCTTCAGGTGGATTATGTTCTGCCAGAACGTCTGGACGCGTCGTATATCGGCGAGGACAGCCAGCGCCATCGTCCAGTCATGTTGCATCGCGCCATTCTGGGCAGTTTCGAACGTTTCATCGGCATTCTGATCGAACAGTTTGCGGGCAAGTTCCCCCTCTGGCTGGCCCCGACGCAGGTTGTGGTTACCAGCATCGTGACGGATGCCGCCGAATACGCCCTCGAAGTCACGCAGGCTCTCAAGGCTGCCGGACTTCAGGTTGAGACGGATATTCGCAACGAAAAGATCAATGCCAAGATCCGCGAACACAGCCTCGCGCGTGTTCCTGTCATTCTGGTGGTGGGACGTCGCGAAGCGGAGTTGAAACAAGTCGCCATGCGTCGTCTAGGGGGCGCGACTCAAGAAGTACTTTCACTCGAAGACGCCATAAAAACACTGTCAAACGAAGCTATGGCGCCTGATATCGCCCGCGCACGTCAGGTTTGATCGTAATCCCCTTGCACCAGAGCATGGGCAGGACTATGTGCAGAAAAACGGAATTGGCTTCCGCACATGTCCCGTCCTGCTCTGGCAGGTTGGATGTGGCGCCTGGTGAGCTGGTTTTCCGACGAAACTGACGACAGGAGCCGACCATAGCTAGACCGCCGATGCAACAAGCCGCGCCGACCCGCGAAGGACCGCGCGTCAACGAGGATATCCGTGTACCGCAAGTACGTCTGATCGACGCTGATGGTGAGATGATCGGTGTCATGACGACACGCGATGCTCTGGCACGTGCATTCTCGGTAGGTCTCGACCTGCTTGAAATCAGCCCCACGGCCGAACCGCCTGTTGTCAAGATTCTTGATTACGGCAAGTTCAAGTACGAGCAGCAGAAGAAGAAGAACGAAGCTCGCAAGAAGCAGAAGGTCGTCGAAATCAAGGAAGTCAAGGTGCGTCCAAGCACCAATGAAAATGACTACCAGACGAAGTTCAAGGCTATGCAGTCCTTCCTGAAGGACGGCGACAAGGTCAAGGTTTCCCTGCGCTTCAAGGGCCGCGAAATGGCTCATCAGGAGCTTGGCATCAAGATGCTTGAACGCATCCGGCTTGAGATGGAAGAGCAGGCGAAGGTGGAGCAGATGCCCCGTCTTGAGAACCGCCAGATGATCATGGTTCTAGCCCCGCGCTAAAACCTGTCAGTTCTGAGATACCAGCAGAAAAACCGGGCTTGATGGCCCGGTTTTTCTGTTTTCAGGGCCCATCTCCAAATCCTGGGCCAGCCACCACCCATGCATGACCTTTTCGCATCTGTTGCAAACGACAGCACTCTGTGGGCAGACGTAAGAACACCCCCGGATCTTTTCGTGAAAAGAATGAAAACATGCCTCGTCCCTGCATGACACGACGTCTGTTAACGGCGGGAATTCTGCTGTCCGCTCTCCCAACCACGCTCAGAGCTGCCGAAGATGATGTTCATCGCAAGCTGGCATGGATCGAACGCAAAAGCGGGGGAAGGATGGGCGTCTGTGCGTATCTTTCAGGAACAACGAGACCTGCTGTCACGTATCGCGGTGGGGAACGCTTCCCGATGTGCAGCACCTTCAAGGCGCTGTTATCCGCAGCCGTTCTGGCACGGGTCGACAGAGGACGGGAGAGCCTGAGTCGAAAGATCCTGATCCGCCCTCAGGATCTCATGCACTATTCGCCCATCACTCAACCACACATGGAACGGCTGATCTGACACTGGGGGATATGTGCAGTGCGGCCGTCAGCTACAGCGACAACACGGCCGCCAATGCGCGTCTTCGGGTGCTGGGTGGCCCAGTTATGGTGACAGCTTTTGCGCGCAGTATCGGCGACACGGTGACCAGACTGGATCGCTGGGAGCCAGCACTCAACGAAGCCCTTCCTGGTGATCCAAGAGACACCACAACTCCCGAAGCTATGAGCCGCAATCTCACACGGCTTCTTAGCGGCGATGCGCTTTCCTCTGCATCGCGCCGGACACTGCTGGAATGGATGGTTGCCAATCAGACTGGCGATGCCCGGATCAGGGCTGCTGTTCCTAAGGGTTGGAGAGTCGGAGACAAGACTGGAACGGGAAGTCGTGGAACGATCAACGACATCGCTTTCATTATGCCTCCCGAAAAGACGCCATTCGCCCTTTCGATCTATCTGACTGGAAGCCCCCTCTCCGCAAATGCGGGGAATGCGATCATCGCAGAAATTGCCCGGACAATTGCAGAGATGATGGTGGCCTGATTTTCACGCTGCCCCAGCCAAAGTCTTCCGATAGATTTCCACAACCTGCCCCAACAGACCCGCAGCTTCCGCTATGACTGGCGCCCAGTCATGGGCTTTTTCCTGACGGATGATACGGGTCTGAGGATAGCACGGGGTCGTACTGACGTTCTCCCCCCAGCGCCAGCACCCATCTGCACGCGATAGCATCCACACCGGCACACCGAGCCCTCCAGCCAGATGCACAATCGATGTATCAACACTGATCAGAAGGTCGATGCCGGACAACAGGGCAGCGGTATCCAGAAAATCGGTTACGCCATCCATTGCGTCCGTAATGGGAAAGGGTGCTGTAGAAATCTGTTCGCGGGCAACCCCGAATTGGAAACTGACGAAACGCACGCCTTCAACGCGGGCCAGCAGTGCGAAATCCGCCAGCGTCATACTCCTACGGCCATCAGTTTGTGCAGCGGCCTTATCATGCGGGCGAGGGTCGCCTGCCCAGACCAGCCCTACGATCAGATCTGGCTTATCTCCCTTCCCCGCCACTGTGTGCCGGAGCTTTTCCCCTGTTTCCTTCTGCATTTCCGGGCAGACAGACAGATATGGAGCGGCTGGAAGATTGGCAGGAATCAAGCCAATCCGTGCAGGAACACTGAGCAACGCACAGTGATAATCAATGGGAACACTTCCGTCCCATGCCGCATATACGCCCGCCAGCCCTTCAACATTCTCCATCAGCCTGACGAGAGCTGGGGGCACGTGTGCCAATACACGGGCACCAAGCCTTGCCACATCCTGAGCAAGGCGAATGAACTGGAGCGTATCGCCAAACCCCTGCTCTGAGTGCAGAAGAATCGTTTTGCCGGTAAGATCCTCTCCATGCCAGAATAGAGCCTTGAGGTCTGTTCGCATGCTCTGACCGTGGAGCCATCGCCAGTCATACTCTGCCCAGCCTGTTGCGAAGGCGCCATTTTTGAGAAGAGCCACTGCTCTACCAAAACGGGCGGGTGCATAATCCGGGTCAACCACCACAGCCCGGTCATAGAACTGGAGTGCCTCCTGGCTCCGGTTAAGGCACTGCAACGCATAACCCGCGTTATTGAGTGCCATAACATCCTCAGGCCGCGCACGAATTGCCTCCAGCGCACAGGATAATGCATTTTCAAAATTGCCGGATCGCGCATATGCAGTGCCCAGATCAATGCGATAATCGATATTCCCGGGCTCGGCTCTGCATAAGCTTTCAAACACGGCAATGGAGCCTGCCACACGGTTTTGCATCAGCAGTACCGTTCCCAGACGATGCTGCACGCGTGGAGCGGGCTGCTTTTTCAGGCTTCGCTCGTAAAAAGCCTCGGCATCCTCGAATTGTTCCAGAGCTTCATA
>Ga0157363_1001177_pt1 | contig 21466 bp, 34 predicted proteins | sample AttsexASBM1_FD_111477 | JGI IMG/M metagenome (GOLD analysis project Ga0157363, IMG submission 111477) | Fungus gardens microbial communities from leaf cutter ant in Ribeirão Preto, State of São Paulo, Brazil - Atta sexdens ASBM1 | ecosystem: Host-associated > Fungi > Mycelium > Unclassified ... | reverse complement strand
GCCATCAATTTGTGACTGATGTGACAGCATGACTGATAACCCCTAACCTGAGTTGTTCTAAAAATAGAAATAGAGAATAAAAGAAAAATAAAAATAAAAGAGAGAAAATAAAAATGAACAAAGTCCACCTTTGACAATCTTGACAAATAACTTTTTCTCTCAGTTTTTCTAGGGTATTAAGAAGAACAATGAGTTTGAAAAATTTAGGAGAATCATATGACTCCTTGTTGGATTTCAGAATGACAATAGTCATAGATGTCTTGAAATGAGAAGGCCATTGACCTAGCTCAAAACACACATTAACAATGTTGATGATACTTTTCAGACACTCTTTGTCCTTGACGATATACTTGAGATGTCTCCACAATAGTTTATCTAGTCCTGAAATAGATGAACTATTGTATTTGGCAATGAAGCTGATAAACTCCTCTTCTGAGAAAAGGTTCCAAGTTGATAATCATACACTTGGGATTTCATCTAATATATCATTGTCAATTTGATGGTTCTGAGCTGTATTGAACACTGAATAAAGTGCATGCCACAAGTCTTTGATTTTAAGGCAGAGATGACCATTATGTTTGACTACTTTAACAGTTGAGAGGTTGTGTTTGTTAACCCAATTCATTAGTTCCCAAGAGCCCTGCCTTTTGTTGGAAATCTCTTAAATCTTGGGGTCAAAAAATAAATGTTTGGTGTTTCTGATTGTTTTCTTGAACTGCTTTTAGTCCTCTATGCTCTTGGTCGACCTATACTTCTCCAAATCCCTACTGCAATTTATGTCCCACCAACTCTTGGAGTACTTTGTGATGTTGATTGTTTTTGAGTTTTTCACCCATATTCTTTCCATTGAACTGGCAAGGCTAAGAATGACATTTTCAAGTTGTTCAACATCAGATAAGTTGCTCATATCAATGTCTTTGAAAGCTTCGATTAATTTCTTAACAAAGATTCTCTTCTCTTTACTGTCTTTGACAATCATTTGCTTTTTAGTTTGAATATATTCTTCAATGATAGGAATTGTGACCATTAAAGGGGCATGATCTGAGATTAGTCTTTAATCCAGATGAATAAAGTGATTGTCGAGTTTATCTAACCTGAATCATAAGAACATCAGGTCAAGCACTGAGTTTGTGTCTTGATTGTTATCAGAATACCTAGTGAAGACTTGGTTGATAGAAGTAGAGATGCCTAAATTAAAAGAGTCTGCTATTTCAAAAAGATAATCACTATGAGTCAAATGATGAGGATAAAAAGGATCCTATAAACTGTCTCTAATATTAAAGTCTCCAGTTATAACCAGGACATTGTGAATGTTAGCTTCAGTATCCTTTAGATACTTTAAAGCAGATTGAAAAGAATTAGAATAAACATTCATCAGAAAGAAAATGATACTATTGTTGAAAAATAAAATGAGAGAAATATCCTTATGATTAAGAAGATCTCTATGAAGTGAAAATTGAAAGAACAACAGTCTGATATTGATATAGGTGACAACTCTTGGAGAATCATTATCACCTGATGAACTCCTAGCAAAGGTTAGCCAGTTAGGATGATTTAACACTCCCACCAGCTCTTTACCTTCTACACTTCTTAAGCTTGGTATAAACCAAATAGTAGTCCAGGATGGCTCTTGGATAAAAATAACATCAAACGAAAATTGAGTTTCAAGAATTGTGTTGACAATCATATTGTTTCTCTGCACATTCTGTTTTGTAAAGCTTTTGATATTTCTTTGAGTGCCATTCTTTGTTAAAGCAATGTTTTCAGAAGGGACATATATTCAAATTCGCCTGATATTCATCTTTGCAATTAACACACTTGAACATATGAGGACAAGGTTCTCCTTTCTTGGTTTCCAATCAAGGTGGGTTGATTTTGTCATTTGCCTTACAACACCACCCAAATTGCTAATAGTGCTTCGACTTGTGAGAGCCATTGCATTTGACATACTTGGAACCTTGAATCCTGTAAGACCCAGTTGTATAACCCCACTTCCAGTAGTTTTTACACTGAGGAATGCCTGGGCTCATATTTGCTCTATGAATTGTTGTAATAAAGCTTCTGACATTGAAACACCTGTTAGTTAATCCTCTAGCCTTAGAATTACTCTGGAAATCCCAAATATCAAGCCAGACAATAGCCATGTCAGATTTAGGAGAGACCTTGATGACTCTCAGCCTCAATGCTAAGACAATATTATTGAAGATATGATTCTCCTTGATGATCTTTTTGACTATATTAGCAGAGATAAGAGTGTTTAGTATCTTCTATAAAGTAAGGGATACCAATGATTTTAAGATACAACTTTGATTGAGATAATCTTAGAGTCTCAACCTGATTTAATTCTATGTTATTGACATTTCTGATGTATCTTTTAATAGTCTGAAAGTCTAATGTGCTCAACATCTTGTTAGTAGTAATAATGATACCTCTACTGTCCAAATGAATAAAGTTAGCAACAATTTCTGACTTGATATTCTTCAAGGCTCTGTTAATATTAGAAACATGAGCACTCAAATCTTTCATGAAGCAGTTCCTATTTTTGATATTCATAGGGATTATTACTTGTTTTCTTGAAGGTCCCTTTGTTGTTATATTGAGGTGAGGTGAGGTTTACTTTCCACTGAGATAATCTTCTGAATACATTCAATTTTCTTGTCTTGCAATTTTGAGAACATCTCCTTGATTTTAAGAATTTCCCTAGTGACATTAAAGGATAGTGTAGAAGCCTGAGTATATGACTTTTTTCCTTTGTTTTCACTTGATTTTTTAAAGTATCTAGAAATGGTATTAATCTCCTTAGGAGATTTCACTGGAATTAGAGGAGAAAGACTTGAAATTGAAGCTAATTTGGCTGCAACCTTACTTTTCTTAGAGGTATTGGCCCCATTTGATAGTAGGTTGAATTGCATTTTCACTTTATGTCTGAAAGAAAAGTTATCACTGTCCATGATAAGTTCATCCCATCCTGCTTCTAAGATGGAAGAGATGAAACTCCAAGCAGCTTTGCTTATACCTCTTAGATCAGCAATGCTGTTAGCCTTACCTTGTTTGATTTTTTTGTTGAGAATGTATTTCCCAATATGACAAAGAGATTCCTTGATATTAATGACATCTGTCACCAGGTGCTCTATTGACTCATAGAGCGAGATGGAATTGAACTTGCCATCCCAAGATTTCAGATTGACAGCCTAAGTTCTGAGAATGTAGAGTCACCACCCTCAATTTGTTTACTCTTGCCATTACCACACAGTTTAGACACCTTATTGTCAACATGTTGGCTATTGCTAGCTGTTTTCTTGTCAGTTGTCAGGCTGACTGAACCACCCATCTTTGCTGTTCTAGTATAAGACAGATAAGAGCTGTCGACTGGATTAGTAGAGTCCTCTTCAGAAAGCTTATTGTTGATTTCTATTCTCCTATGATAAGAAACAGAAGAAGCATTTGAAAGAATCAAGAACTCTCTTGAACTACACTTGCTAAAGATGGCTGAATGCCCTCTCAATTTGCCATCATCAACACCACACATTTCTATGTTAGAAGGATAACTAGTCATTGCTAGGTTTGTACTGAAAGCTGAGAAGAAAGAACAGTGTTTATTCACAACTTCTCTTATGGGCACTACCATACAAGATAGAGGTAAGACAAAGTTTAGGGCCCCCCTTGTGGGGAACCCTATTGAAACCACAGAAAGTGTTCAGTAGGGAGCTATCTCCCATCTACTAAATTCCTTTGTACTGTCATGTCCAGCAGCCTCCCTTGCTAGGAGACCTCCCTATTTGGTCTGCAGTCTAGTCTGTTCAACAGCCAACAGTAGGCTGAGCCTTTAACCAACAACCTCCCCATTATAGGTACATCTAGGACTAGATCGATATTCTCTCTTTTATATCATTTCCAATTGTAAATCAGAATATTTATTTATTATCATATATCCAGTTGTCACAATATCTTCTCCTACTGAATATCCTGCCGCTGCTCATACTGGCACTACACTTGAATTGAATTACACCTCATCCAAATCTACCAATATTCAAGATAAGTGCTTACTCATATCTTTGGTCACAATGATACTCACCCACCTATATATTAGAGCTTTGTGTTCTCTTTGAAGAACACCTTAGATAGAATTGGCTCTGGTTCTGAGGTCCTCATCTTGATTCTCGTCATATAGGCAGGTTTGACAGACTGAACAAAGTGAACCACAAGATATCAATATCTATTAGCATATTAAAGTGATGAGTACAATCACTTATCTGTATGTTGAAATAACCCACTTCGATGGCTCCGAAAAGTGCCTTATTCTTTCTCAAGAATGGCACCTTCGTATCCTTGCACTCTCTAAGCCCAAGGTGCTCCTCAAAGAGCACTGATATAGAGGCAACCAAGTGTATAAGTGAGTACTAACTCTGAATCTAGATAAGGATGCAGACCCAGTCAGAGCACCGGTACCACACCAGCAGAACGTTCACTAGAAGAAGATATTGTGATGATCAGATATGAGATAGTAACGATCAAGTCATTTATCCTGTCACTACATAAAGTCATGTTTGCCAAAGTTTAGTCATGTTAAGGTCATCGTTAAGTCATCCCAACTCATGTTTTATTCCGGATGAGACAAGCTCTGAACCAGCCAAGATCAATCATGTAAAACACCTATACCTACACAAGATCTTCAACCGGTTGTTCATTTCCAAGTATTCACCTTACAGTCGACTACACGAAAAACAAAGGGTAGAAGCTTACTTACATTCATTTCTCTTGGGAAGTCCGCAGTAGTGACCCGGAGCAGGTGTTCTTGTCCGGGTACGGCGAGCCTGTCGATCACAATCAAGCAAGTGAGATGGCGACATTGTGGCAGCGCGTTTTTCGCCACTCATTATTTGGCCCACAGTATAGAGCTGCGATGACAGCTTTTGCTTTCTAGACTAATGATGCGACCTGATCTTTCCTCCACTTCTGTTCGCCAGTCTGGCAGTCTCAGGACATCACTCCTTCGAGTGCCGAGACCGCGAGCGAAAGACATGTTGAAGGATATCCAAACACCTGGGTCAGAGAAGAGTGTCCATATGTGCAAGTGCTGTTAACGTCTCTGCAATTAGGACCATACACGACCCCAAACCACCCTGAGGCCAATTACTGGCTTTCTTGTTCTACCAGGGTATGTTAAAGTTAAAATGGCTGGATATGCACTCAGACCAACAAACAGTTGCATGGTGGCCAGGTCATGCCGACATACCAGGAGATGGGCGTGCGGATACACTAGCAAAGGGAGCCATATACCTCGCCTCTACCTTGCAACCTACCTCTTCATACAGGATATATTCTTGTCTGGAATATAAAGCTTTGTGGTTTTCAAAGAGTAGTGCTGAGAAAAATGAAGAGAAGGGCGAAATCGACAACACTCCCGGCATGAAAGTGTCATCAGTATGATAATGTTACTCAAACGAAGAGGCAGAGAAATCGGGACTAGGTTGGTCAGGTTGAAGACAGAATGGCAAGATAAAGATCTCGTTGAAGGCGTACAGAATGCAAGAGAAAGGATGCGATGATTAGTTGTGTATTAACTTTTCCCCACTTATATTCACAGGAGACTATTACCGGGCGTGGATCGCAAGGCTGTTTTCTTCGCTTGCCCACAATGTCATGGGTATCCGCATCACTATTGCACCCATTGGTGTTGATCGCATGGACAGGTGTTCACTACATATCTTGACCTGACAGCTGAAAGATTTCCAAAATTCTTCTGTCTTTCTGGTGCTAATTTTGTTGTTTTCAAGTTGTCACAAGTGGTTGAAGAGCATGAAAATCAAAAGGATTTTGATGAACGAATAGAATTACTTTATGGTACGATTATCGGTCAGGTACATCACAATCGACAGCCCTTCTATTCGTATGTACTCAAAACATACCCTTCCTTTGAGGCACAACACCTCTGGGACTCGTCTGTTGTCCTTGGCCATTCCCAGAACTACCGGCGCTCCCCGTACTGATAGCTGCAAGTAGACTTTCAGGTCTATTGACAGACCTAGGCGGTAACGCCGGGTTCGTCTTAATGGGTCTTACTCTTAAATTTCCGATCGGATTTCCAACTCCACCACTGCCACTAAGACCCTCTCGGTCACTCAAACTCTCTGCTGTTGAAGGTCTTCTTGTGGAACTGAAATGCCCTAAACTCGACTTGCCGCTGACGGGGGAGGATAAGAGAGCAGGAGAGTCACGGCCGCCCATACCACCATTTGCAACGGGAGTTACTCTGCCTGTTCGACTTCGTGGTTGGGGTGTTGCAGACGTGTTAAGACTGAGCCCTTGTCCTGTATTAGACAATGGCATGATGGGTACAGGTGATATTATATTACTGGACCCTCCGCCCGTAGGTGTACGGCTACGAGATGCCAATGCGGAAGATGATGATGGCTGTGGTGTTTTAAAACCCGAAGGAGACTTCATATCTGGGGTTGTTGATGGTGGTGGTGGAGTAAGACTCCCCGAAGTCGTAGTTTCTCGGAAAGCAGATGATGGTGCTGGTGAACGACGACGCGCTGGCCCTGGCAGTGCTGAAAGTTTTGGCAGAGCTGCAACTCGAACTGGCAAAGGGCCTTGACTTATATTGTCGTCTGATGATCGAGTAGATTGAGAGTTGGATCGTCCTTGGTCGAGCTGCTTGACTGGTGTGGCCAGGTCTCCTTGCTTGGAAAGTCGATGCGCACTGAATGAGAAGTGCATAGAACTCTTTGTAGGTTCTTTGGGTTTTTCGACTAGGAGCTGATCGAGGAGATAACTAAAGTCGAACCCATGTTCTCGTAGGAGCTAGAGAAGGAACGTTGGTCTGAGATTGATGAATAAGACAGTAGAGATACTTGCTTTGTTACTTTGTAGGTGGGCGATGGCTATGGCTTCTTCAACAAGGGCTGGTTCGACATCCTTGGTATAGACTTGTTTCCTGAACATCTCGGCGAAGACTTTGATTTGTTCTTGAGTCCATACAACGAGAGCTTGCAAATGTGGTCAGATGTTAAAGTCAAGTGAAGTAACTTGGCTTACCACTTGTCGACTCATTGTCTTTGAAGCTCCCGAGATACCAATCAGCAGTGTGTTTAATGCCTGTGAACCAAACAACACTGAGATCACCCACATACGAGCTGATGTCTCCCTCAAAGCGAATCCTTCTCATCAGGCCGGTAATCACACCTGTGCGCATCTCCAAATAGGTTTTACGAGCAGCAGCAGCCGCTTTCAAGCGTATGAGGAGGGTGATCAGCATGATACAGGCTGTTTTCTTGTTGGAAGGCACTGAAAGGGATGAAAGGAGGGCAGCGGTTAATTGATTGACCAGACTCGGTAATTTGGTCTGCAAGGTGGGCATGATTGACACACGAGCCTGACCTGATCAAAGGGTCAGCGGAATACACGGGTCATCCAGAAATTCAGGAATGCACCTTGTTCAACAAGATCAACAGCCTTGGTCCACTCACGAAGAGCAATAGCGACGGTCAAATTGTCAGACCACTCTCCCACCCATCGAGCATCGCGTTCAGCCCTTTCTTTAGAATGATCAGCCTCACTGGCCCCAAAAAACTCGCCACCTCTTTTTGCTATATCTGCCATCCACTCAGGCACTGGCACCGAGGGTACAGCAGAGGATGTCTAGACCTGATGTGAGGATGGGGAAATGCGAGATGAAGATAACGGACATCACCGCCCTGCCACACGCTCTTGCGCCGTTCGTGTTCGCCTTCACGTTCCTTGCGCTTCTTGGCAGCGAGATCATCTGCAACCTGCCTAAACTGGGCAAGGAGAGCTTTCTTGTCTGCGAGAGAATCGGATCTGTAGACATGAGTCTCCTTGCCATGGCGAATCTTGAATACATTTGTCATGTCTAGTCCAAGTCAGAGCTAATGCTACATAGATGGACACACGCACTGGGGGAGTCTTTTGTGTCAAGGACGAGAATGTCATTGGGAGCCCAGCAGGTCTCGGCCACGAGTTTGCCTTGGTTTGATCGATCACCAGTGCTACCTGCATTCCTCCTTCTCCTACGAGCGACCAGGACGGCATCATCCAGGATGACGAATTTTACTTTTCCGACGACCTTGTATGTAGCGGCATTGAGGGCATAAAGGCCATCCATCTCACCGACTACGTGGCGTCCTGGTGTGGTGGGAACCAACTTTGCTGCGCCTTCGATTGAGGCATGGAGAGATTGCATCTGGTTGAAGTAGAGAACACGGAGATCAGCTACAGAGGAGCGTTTGTAGGTGGACAGAGCTGCTGTGCCCGAGGAGGTGGGATCAGGGATGTGGAGGATGGAGGGCATGGACTTGTAGTCTGAAAGCAGGTCCTTGAGTTCGAGCATCTCGTTCTCAAGGGCAGAAATTTCCTTCGAGATGAGCACAAACTCTGCATAGCTAGAGCATGGGTCAGAGTCGGGTAAACCAAAGAAGAGGCAAGGCGTACGTACTTTTTGAAGACGGAGCGCTGGAGATCGGATGCAGTGTCGTCCTTGGCTGCACGAAGAGACGACTGGAGAGACTTGAGCTCAGCCTCTGTCGAGTTTGCAAGCTTGAGCTTGACGACTGGAGAATGTTCAGCAGATGGGCGACAATGTCGGAGGAGAACATACAGGCGTCGGGGTCAAAGTCCTCGGCGGAGAGGAGCATGTTGTCGTCGGGGGGGATGTCGGCATAGCGCATCGACATGCGCTTCCTGAGCTTGTCATCGACTCTGGGCACACGGACATGGATCCTGCTCGGCGGACGCGCTGGCCTCCGCGTCGCATCGGACGGACGCCGCGTACGAAGGGAGTCCATCGTATGACGTAATCAGCAGTATCCATTGATGACATAATTATAACATTGCTGACATAATCACCGCTTGCCATGCTCTCGTCGGATTATTTATTCTTGTCTCCTGCCACCATGGAGGCTCCTGTCCCGCGCCAGCTCTGGCTTCCCGACACCAGTCCTTCCCCCGACCACGACGACTTCTTCCCCGCCGCCCCCGACATCCCACAACCTCCCACGTCCTCCCCCACCCCTCCCATCCCCGCCCCCTCTCTCCCCACCGCCCCCATTCTCGACCACTCCCATCTCCGCCCCGGTAAACAGGCTGCCCTTCTCTCTCATGAACGGACCCTGGAACTCTACCGTGCAAATGCAAAAAAGACCCAGGACCCCGATCTTCAGTTCGAGTTTGCTGTCTTCATGATCGATGCCTCAAAGTCCTTCCCCATCCCTCCCAACACCCCGGGCAATCTTCTCCAGGTCGAAAAGGCTCTTGAGAAGCGCGACGACCTCGTCCGCGAAGCATCCTCCCTCCTCAAACGTCTCGCAGATAGGGGCCATCCAGCGAGCCAGTACTTCCTCGCAGACTGTTACGCCAACGGCATCGGCACTGTCAAGGGCAAACAGGACTTTGATCGTGCATATCCTCTCTTTGTACTCGCCGCCAAACACGGTCATCCTGATGCTGCTTATCGTGCCGGCACCTGCTGTGAAAACGGCTGGGGCTGCCGTAGAGAGTCAGCCAAAGCCATTCAATTCTTCCGCAAAGCGGCAGCCGCCCTCCATCCTGGTGCCATGTATCGTCTCGGCATAGCTGAACTCAATGGCGAACTCGGCCTCTCTAAGAGTCCAAAAGAAGGCGTCAAATGGCTCAAGCGAAGTGCCGAGCACGCAACTGCCGAGTTTCCTCACGCCCTCCATGAGCTGGCCCTGCTCCACGAGCGCGGCATTGACAACGTCGTATTTGTCGACTATGAATATTCTACAGAGCTCCTGGCTCAAGCTGCCGAGCTCGGCTACGCTCCAAGCGCATACAGGCTTGGTGAATGTTATGAATATGGAAAGATGGGCTGCCCCCAAGATCCTGCATTGTCAATTCATTACTATGTGTGTCATCTCCTCTTGTTCACCCTCCTCTCTCTCTCACACACACACCCTCTCTTGTTGGCAGAACATTGCCGCGCAGCAGAATCATCGTGATGCCTGTTTCGCGCTCACCGCCTGGTATCTCGTGGGCTCTCCTGGTGTCCTTCCCCAGTCTGATACAGAAGCCTTCCTCTGGGCTCAGAAAGCCGCAGAAGCCGGCCTCGCCAAGGCAATGTACGCTTGCGGATATTTCCTAGAAGTTGGCATTGGAACCTCGGCTAATGTACAAGAGTACGTCTCGTCTAGTCCAGCTACTTTGTGTCTCACCATCTTTTAGAGCTATGTCATATTATAAACGTGCTGCGGAGAAGGGTGACAAGCGTGCCACTCAACGATTGAAGAACTCACAAAATGGACCGATGCATCAACCAGGTGGGCCAGGCTCCGTTCTGCACCGTGGGGAAGGCGATTCGGATACAGGAAAGACTTTAAAGGACAAAGACTGTATCATCATGTAAACGGTAGCTTTTGTGTGGTGCGTGTTGTCAAAAACTCCAGACTCACTCATGTCCAGGTTCAATTTCATATTTTTCTTCCCAGGGCAGCATATTCCTGAACTGTTTTTCTCCTTCCATATTATTTATCAACGTTATACCTTTCCCATCTGTATCTTTATTTCACCATCCGAGCAGACTATACCTCTATTCCATTATACATACATCCGAGCAGCATCATTCACGTAACATACCTACTCGGCAGAACTTTTTGCAAACGCTTATATCGCACACTTGGTTAATTGAGACGGGACAGTATGTAGCCTCTTTGGACCACTTTACCTATCGTGATTTACGTGACCACCTTATCATACATCTGTCAATTCTTGCAAGTTGAACAGTCTTATCGTATTCATATATGCCTGGTGCACAATCTTCCAAAAAGGCACTTCCTCCCGCTGCTCGCCTTTGGCTGAAGCTTCTTCTCTTGCTTTTCGGTGCAGGTGGTAAATTACCCATGCAATTCCTCCGATAGCACTGGGTTCATTGCGACCTTTGACAGGTCGACCCATGTTGAACCGTTCGGATTGCGTCGCGGGAGGGAAGAAGACGGAACGATAGTTTTCTGGAAGGTCGTCCAAGTAAGATTTTGAGGCATGTGTAGATGTGCATGAACACCAGGGTGCGTCTAGTTGAAACATGAGGTGTAAGAGGAAGTTTTCGGTCTTCAGATCATACCAGTTTCAAACATGATCCACTGAGGAAGGATCGAGAGTGCTGCCTCTAAATTTGAGGATGTCTTCAACGAACACCCATTCAAACTGAGGTCGATCATATTTTAACCTGGATGTAATGACTGATTGATTGGTCATTAGCCACACACCTGATGTGAAATCCCATGTTCATCTATGATAAACTGATCAGTCTTATCGTCGTTTTGCCTACAACACGGAATACGAACATAGTCTCGCACTTCTTCCGTTGTCCCTGTAAAACTATGAACAACGCCTCCCGTACCGCCAACATCTCTCCCACCATGAGTTCCAAACCCTTCTTCCGCCAAGATCTGAACAAAATCCTGATGCGCTGCACGGGAGTGCAAGAACATGGGTAGATGATACTTCCTCGCTAGCGATAATTGCATTCGGAAATATTTCTTCTGAACGTCGATAGGCGCGTGGTGTGTCCGGTCATAGTCTAAATCATCATATCGACTTGGGGTACTGTATAGATCTTCACCATACACATACCTAAACCCAGTTCACCTAATGCAACTACTCTCCCCCTACCCGTGAGATTCGCTGAGATAAGATCTTCGAGAGCCTGAAGATACCCTTCCGGTCCGCCTTCGGAATATTTATCAAAATCCATTGTACGAGTAGGATGACATCCTACAGTGGCGTAGAAATCTATAGAACTTTAGATTTTGTGAACTTCATGACGTGAGAAGGCTCCTGCAGTACTGACCGTGTTCTTTGGCGAGCCGGACCGCACCTTTTGACTCGCGGAGACTTGTGCCAGTGATAATGAGGGACTTGACCCCGGCAGCTTGGCAGCGTTTTTTCATCTCTTCAAGATCATCTACAAGATGTTATTTGTTCTATTGCAGAAGATCAAGATGATGGAGGTGCAGACCTTGATGTTTGGCTTTCCCGTGGTATATTCCTCGGAAGACAGGATCAGTTAGATTCACTGCGGGTTTAAATGTGAGTAGTCAGAGTATATGTTGGAGAAGGGTGTACCGGCGATGTCTAGGGGAGGAATCAGCGTCAAGAAATCAGCTTAGAGGCATGTCCTCTACCGATAAATCGTAAACGAGAGAGAGAGACCGGGTTACTGGCACTTGTATTCGCGACGACAGTGACTGGCATTCTGGATACGATGCAAAAACAAGAGATTCCTCAGAATGGATATACTGTTCTCGCAAATATCCGCGCTTACGCAGGGATCTTAGATGAGACGCTACGGCCCACGTAAACCGTCATCGACCAATGTTACTTGTGAGAACTGGCTCGGTGACATCACCGGTCAATAATACCGGCCGGGTCTACATAATATCACGATGCCTAACCTTGCACTCAGGCCTATGGAACGCACTAAACAACTCGTTGGACATTTCAGACCCAATGGCCTAGCTGCTCTTGAACACAAGCATCCAGATGACGTGGTCATCACTATGGCTATTCGTTCACCTCTCTGTAAAGCGAAGAAGGGAGGATTCAGAGATGCAAGGTACATGATATTTGAGCCAGGGCATAGCTGCTTCTGACTTCTGACATAGGACAGATGAACTCTTACTAGAGATTTATAAGGTCTGAATCCCACAGTCCCTGCGATTCGCCGGTCTAGATTCTGAAGCTGTAATGATCAGCATTCTATTGCCCAGGCAAGAATTGACCCCAAACTCGTCGGTGATATTTGTGTCGGCACTGTGCTCACACCTAATGCCATGTACGCTGCGCGTTCTGCAGCTCTCGCAGCTGGATTCCCGGAGACTACTCCTGTCCAGGTAGTGAACAGATTCTGTTCCAGCGGTCTCATGGCAGTTAGCACTATTGCTAACCAGATACGAAGTGGGGCTATTGAAGTGGGATTGGCTGTTGGTGTTGAGAGCATGTCTGAAAAGTCTGACCCCTACTCTCGGTACTGACTATGTGAAACGTTAACATTAGTTTTACAGCCCCGACAACGGTGGTCCGGAACAAAGCGAACTTGTTTCTTGTAACCAAGCTTCTCGTGATTGTAAAGAACGTATGGGATGGACTAGCGAAAACGTTGCCGCAGAATTTAACGTGACTCGTGAGGAACAAGACGCTTTTGCCGCAGAGTCTTTCCAGAAAGCGGAACGTGCTCAGAGGGCAGGATATTTTAGGAAGGAGATCGTCCCATTCTCTGTATTCCAGAAAGATCCTGAGACTGGAGAAAAACACCAGGTTGTTGTAAATGAAGATGATGGGATCAGGTACGGTACAACGAAAGAAGGGTTGGCGAAGATCCGACCTGCGTTTCCACAATGGGGAAACTCGACTACGACAGGTGGAAACGCTAGTCAAATCACAGACGGTGCTGCTGCTGTGTTACTGATGACAAGGAGAAAGGCTGAAGAGCTTGGGTTGATGATTTTGGCCAAATATATCATCACCACCATTGCTGGCTTGGCACCGCGTATCATGGGCATCGGTCCTGTATATGCGATTCCGAAGGCGCTTTCGCTTGCTGGTATAACAATTGACGACGTAGACCTTTTTGAAGTGGGTTCAGTTTATTTTTGTCTATACCTGTGCTCACAGGGTTTACTAGATTAATGAGGCGTTTGCTTCGCAATGCGTTTACTCTGTCAAAGCATTGAAAATTCCGGTGTGAGTCGTTTAAATTTGCTTAATCAAATGGTCAAGCACTGACGGACTGACAGAGAGAAGGTATAGCCCCCTGGGTTGAACAGATGAGTCCTCGCGTTCACCAATCAACAGGTCAATGTCAATGGAGGTGCTATCGCACTTGGTCATCCGTTAGATAAGTCTGATTGATAGATGTCCTTGTGATGGTTGACTTATTTTCTTCGCTACGTGCTACTGGGGCACGCCAGGTTGCGACAGGTCTCAATGAGTTACATCGGAGAAAGGGCAAGGTATATTGACATGTCAGGCATACAAGGCACCTTGTATTGATTGGTTATCTTAGGTGCTTGTAACCTCCATGTGCATTGGCACCGGTATGGGTGCTGCCGGTGTGTTCCTGCGAGAGCTATAGAACAATTCAAGTGTTGAGTGATAGTAGCCTTAGTTCGGTAAATGCTCCGATCCCCGTATATTGCATTCCTACTAGAAGGCATTGACGGTCTACGTCTAATCTCAGTCTACTATGATACTGATCACCATCATGGACTACTACATCATACACATCTCGACCATTGCATTCTGCGACAGCTGGGACAACACCCTTTAGTTGTAGGGGACAATCCTACCATCAGGGGCTTTCACGGCTTTTTCGACTGGGATGCTCTGACGGCTCTTGAGCTCACGTTTGTTGTATGGAACAATTCGACCATCAGGAGCCTTCACTGCGTTCTCAACAGGAATGTTTTGGCGCTTCCCTCGTTTGTTGTAGGGGACAATTCTCCCGTCCGGAGCTTTAACAGCATCTTCAACGGGAATGCTCTGGCGTTTATTGTATGGGACAATTCTGCCATCAGGCGCCTTTACTGCATCCTCAACAGGGATGTTTTGTCGAGACTCGAGCTTTCGTTTGCTGTATGGAACAATTTTGCCGTCAGGGGCTTTCACGGCGTCCTCGACAGGGATGTTCTGGCGTTTGCTGTAGGGAACAATCTTCCCGTCCGGAGCCTTTACTGCATCTTCGACGGGGATGTTCTGTCGAGACTTGAGCTCTCGCTTGCTGTAGGGCACGATTTTGCCGTCGGGTGCTTTGACTGCAACCTCGACGGGAATATTCTGACGTTCAAAGAGTTCTCGCTTGTCATAGGGTACAATGTTTCCGTCAGGGGCTTTGACAGCGTCTTCTACAGGGACGCTCTTTCTCCGAACGTAAGCATTGAATGGCCTAAATTCGCGTTGTTGCATAGCACGCTGGAATAGTGTTTAGAGTCCCCTTTTTTGAGAGCTGGATAAAGTGGCCTACCGCAATAGGCATTGGCATTTCCAGTGGAAAACTCACGGCCTGGATTGCAAATAGAGCGAGAAGAGTCGAGATGATGGACAAAGAGTGCATGATGTTTGAAAAAATGTGGCAGCTTGGATCGACCAAAGAACTGAGGAAAATGTCTAATAGCAAGAGCGCGCCTGCGGTCTCAAGAACGAAGAGGAAGGCTGAGAATGCGTCAGCTCTATCTCAAGCATGGTGCTCATGATAACGACTTACAAAGAGAAAAGAAAGAAGAAATCGAAGTGAAGGGAAGGGAAAGGACCAGCATAGAGACCAGTGCCTTTTGTAGGTGTTGCAACTCCGAGATACATTTTCATTGAGACGACCATCATTCATCTGCCGACGGTCGTTGTGCATACCGATGATAGCCAGACGGCTGTTGGTCGCTATGCCCAAAATAGTCGCTATGCAGTCGCTATGCCCAAAATAGATTTGTGTGACTGAAATTTGTCCTTGTGATTAGTGCCTTGCCGTCAGACGCCGGTGTAACTGTAACTCGTCAATTTTTTTAGTCGTGATGTCCGACCCGCGTTTTGCTCGACTTAAAACTGACCCTCGTTTTCGACGTCCTAAAAGGAAACAACAAAAGGTCGTCATTGATGAGCGGTTCAAGTCTGTCTTTGATCAAGCCAAGAAGGGGAAGGACAGTGCTAAACGTGAGCAATTACCCTCATTACCGCTAGTGCACACCCGACGTGCCTTATTGACGAATGACTAGCGCAAGTGGATAAGTATGGCCGAAAGCTCTCCAAAACCTACCAAGAGGATAACCTTAAGAAATACTATCGGTTGGCTTCGGCTTCAGACGACGAAGATGGTATCAAAGATGTGGAGGGAGTGACCAAACCTATTGATTACGCTCGGGGTAAAGTCCTTATGGAATCGTCAGATGAGGAAGGTAGCCAGAGAGCAGAGGACAACGAAGAGTCTGGTCAAAGCGATGCCAACGAAATTCTTCGAATTGGTGGGAACGACGAAGAGTTGGATATTGACCTAAATGAAGATATCTTCGCTGAACTTGATGCACAAGCGTTAATATATGCGAAAGTCAACGAAGACCTCGAGGACAAACGGGAAAAGCAAGATGTTGGCATCGCCAATCGAACTCGACGGCTTGCAGTGGTAAATCTGGACTGGGATCATGTTCGTGCCTCGCACCTCTACAAAATCTTCTCTTCTCTCGTCTCTCCCATGGCATCGCATATCCCGGTGACTACTTCACCGATAGTGGAAAGGGACAGTGATGTGAAGAAAGGCAAAAGTGGGGCTTCGCCCGTCGCAAGAGGTACTGTCGTTTCCGTGAGGGTATACCCATCTGAATTTGGCAAGGCACGAATGGCAAGAGAGGAATGTGAGGGACCACCAGCAGAGATCTTCAAGAAGAAGCGGAAGGACGTAGAGGAGATCAATGAAAAGACAGTATACGAATTCGGGGATGAGAATGAATATAATGACGAGGCACTGCGGCGATACCAGCTAGAACGACTGAGGTGGGTCTTCGAATTGTTACATCACTCTACGGCTGCCCCTGAGAACGTCTACAGATATTATTATGCTATTGTGGAATGCGATACGACCGAGGCAGCCTCCCACATCTATAATCAACTAGAAGGCACAGAATTAGAACGGTCTGCTAATGTTTTTGACCTCAGTTTCGTTCCTGAAGACATGACATTCGACAATGACCCGAGGTTCGTCTAAAAACACTGATATTATTCGTCAAATGACCCTAGCTAAAGGGACGAAGCAATTGAAGACGCGTCGACGGACTACAAGCCAGTAGACTATGTCACTGATGTATGTATGCATTCTATCTACTTGTGTCTGTACCTTTCTTTTACGAATATTCATTCAGGCCTTGCGGCATTCTAAAGTCAAACTCACTTGGGATGAGGATGATCCAGAGCGACATCAAGTGACACGCAGAATACTAACGCGCCAAGAAATTGATGACGGTGATTTCAGGGCATACATCGCGTCCTCTTCAGAAGATGAACTTGGAATTGGTAACGAAGACAAGATGAAGAAGGACAAAGACAGTTCTCGACAAAAACTACGTTCCCTCTTGCTCAGTGGAAACGACAATGCCCTTCCAGAAGGATGGAATCATGAAGAAGAGGAAAGTGACGTAGACATGGAAATCACATTTACCCCAGGCCTCAGTCAGAGGAAAGACGAGGAGACAACGTTAGATAAATATCAACGAAAGGTCCGAGAAAAAAGGAAGAAAAAGAAAGAACGTAAAGAAAGTGAAAAATCAGCGTTTGAGAAGAAAGATAGCGGTAGAAAGACTCAAGATGATGATTTCTTTGGTTCTGGAAGCGATGGAGACGATGAAAGTGATACAGAAATTCAGAGAGTTATAGGTGAAAATAAGAAAGGCCGGAGACGGGCATCCCCTCCTCAGAAAGGAACTACGGCAATAGAGTTGTCTTCTATAACTTCATCTCAAGAGGAACCCAAGCACTTCAATATGAAAACGGTCCTCAAAGCCGAGAGGCGCAAAGTGGGGAAAGGCAAGAGGGATATAAAGGATACACAAGAGCAGGAGCTACAAGAGGATTTCACCATCGATGTGAATGATGTCCGTTTCAAAGCATTACACGAAGATCACCGATTCGCCATTGATCCTACAAATCCTCAGTGAGTCTCATACATTGTCCATGATGATTTTTTCACCTGCTCTCCTTGCTAGCTTCAAAAACACAAAAAGTATGAGAGCATTTCTGTCAGAGCGGAGGCAAAAGCAGGTCAGAGGCAAGGAGGGGCACGAAATTCAGCTTCAAGCGAATAACAGACTCAGTGACGAAGGGCTGGATGGCCTTATAGAAAGCGTAAAACGCAAAAGCCAAGCGGCCCACGGCAACGGAAAACGGAGACGAATGTAGTTGCTGGTGAATTTCTGGTTGTTCATTCCATGCTACAACGCAGATCAATCCTCCATACAATTTAAGACTGCCAACTGCCATCTCGTTAATAAGTGAGCGCCCAAGGCGATTGATAATCAATCTACTACATGATGTTAGCACTGGAGAAGTCAAGCTCAGGATGCTGCTCTTGGAACTTCTTGAGCATCTGTGCAGGGATAAAGGCATCAACATTTGTTTTGCAAGCATAAAGAGAACTAGCACCTCCGCCTTTTTGATCTCATCCGAAGTGGGTTTTCCAAGTTGCTGAAAGTAGCTCAGTACAGCTGAGCCGCAGACAACAGAATGACTAACCTTTTGTTGGTTGTCGAACTACGGAGAGACAAAGACTATGTATTATCAAGGCGCTCGTTTACATTGAACGATTGGCTTACCATCATCTTTTCAACAATGCCCCTATAAGTAACACCAATAGAATCGAGCAAGAGTCGATACGTGCCTAGTCACTTACCGTGTTTCCGAATCCAGGTCGCTCAGTTTGCTATTCGGAGGCTCGATCTTGCTGGTATCGATCTTGGGATGATGAGTGAGGACGTTCTCCCACCATGTTTCGTTGACTTTTTCAAGGGTAATAATAATAACTTTCTGGTCCTCTTGGAGGGGGCTGTAAACAAAAAACAAATAGCGATAGATCTAACTCACGAAGGGTCCAGCTACTGTCATCGACCTTGATTTCTTTGCACAGGTCACCGGCGAGTATGGGACTTTGATTTCTCAGACCAACACTGAGTTTTGTCTTCTGAATTATCACAGACAGGTCTTTTCCTCTTGTTCCTTGAGGAACTGGCACATTTATCTCAATCTCCCTGAGTTCCTGCCTCCATTGATATGGTAGTACTGAATTATAACAGTCAGAGATTATGGTGACTTATTGCAAGTTTGGTTAATCAATTACCGGCCTGTTCAGCAGCCTCACGCTCACGATCTGCTTGATCTTTAGTTTCTTGTTGTTCAGTAGTGAGGTTCTCCTCAGTGTTAGACATCGATGATCAAAAGATTCGTAGCGCGAGCGCATTATAACGATGATGACGTAATCGTGGGTTTGTTTGGCCAGCGTCTGTCTACAATCCTTGGCAGCTTACATTCCACAGCAGAGCTCGTGCCAGTGTAGCTTTCCTTTTTTCTTCAAATCTGTCTTTTTGAGCCTGCGCACCGGCTCATGGGGAGCACAGAAACCTGGTCTGATTTTGACGTGCGTCCTAATTCTCATTATGTCCCTTCTTTCCTCAACTGTCTATAGGCGATCCGGCACAGTATCAGGCTCAACACAGTGGACAAGCTTAAGCAAATTCTGACAGGCTTCAATGACGAGTGTGGCACTCACCACAATCGCTCAGGAAAAAAGCAGGATCTCATAGACAGGGCCACTTCTTCCTTGGATCAATGGCACAACAATAAAGCGGACGATAAGTGGTCGAAGGCGAAGGCCGTCATTGCCCAAGTCAGGTCTACTGGAACGTACGTGTTTTCTTCTGAAACTCACCTCGCCATTGACGCGTGTGTGCCTTCCGAAATTATTTATCCCTAGTGAGCTTCGCAAATCTCATACTGATCTACTTCTCCAGGTATTCTGTGCAATCACATTCGATGGCCTCGACATCTACCCCTGCTTCAAACCTACCAATGCACTCGTTGTATCACGCGAATAATCTTGTTAAACCCAACTACCAATCCCCGACTTCCGGTACAGGTGTTCTTCCACGCTATGATCCATATGCTCCTCCACGCCGACCTGCCGCTCCCCCTGCAGCCAGTACACCTTCACCGGCAATCCAGAAGTCCACAAGTATAATACTATGAATCGCAACTTCTGCTTCGTGTTTCTGATATACTTTTTGCAGCGATTCGATTCAAAGAATCTCCGTTCTTCCACATAGAGCAAATGTTGTCTAGCGTTGTTGAATGTCCAGGTAGGCATTAAGAGGCGGATACAATGGCATACTTATTTCTTTCCCTAGAGTCGGCCAGTTCCACTGATCGTCGGCAACAGAATGTTAATTTCACCCTTCCCGCGGAATTGATCAACAAGCTTCGAGCTCCTGGGTGTGTCCCATTGTTTCGAGCGTTGGAGTGCACTGATTTTTTAGCAGTTCAAAGTACCAATTGCGCCTTTTTTGTACCTCTTCTTTTTTCTATTCTGGCCATTCAACCTTCCGTGCAGCCAGCTCAAGTTCAGTCCCCTGTTTGGTTGAGTTCCCACCCACATGTGAAGTTCGTGTCAACAACGTGCAACTCAATGCCAACCTCAAAGGTCTGAAGAAGAAACCCGGAACAGCCCCACCCCCAGATATCACCAAGTTAGCACGCTTGACCGGTACTCCCAATAGGGTCGAACTCGTTTATGTGAACAGCCAACAGCCTGTGCAAAATAAGGTTCGGGGTTTGTTGCTCTCATGGCGGGTCTATTCTAATGTAATTGTAACTTCAGAAATACTATATGGTTGTGATGCTCGTTGAATATACAGGGGTTGAAGAGCTTGTCGAGAGACTCAAGTCCTCTTCTTACCGAAAAAGTGAAGATATCAAGCAGAAGAGTACGTCCTTGTATTGTATTCCTCGTGACGATCGTTTGTTGAGGGAGTATATTCAGTGGCTGAGTCAGCGATGCTTGACGACGATATTGTCGCTGGGCCGTCCAAGATGTCGCTGAAGTGCCCAGTATGTATACTAAGCCTCAGGTCAATATGTGCTGATCATTGGTTTAGCTGAGTTTCATGCGGGTGGCTACTCCATGTCGATCCTTGAAGTGTGTACATTCTCAATGTTTTGACGTCACATCTTGGTACTCTATGATGGAGCAAACGACTACCTGGCTATGTCCTGTTTGCGAAAGACAACTGGACTACCGGGAGCTTATTATCGATGGGTGAGAGTTTTTCCCTTCTATTTTCCCGTGACTGAACGACGTTACACACTGATAGTTACTTTGATGAAATTCTCAAGACAGTGCCTGACAGTATTGAAGACGTCATTGTGGAAGCTGACGGCGAATGGCATACAGCAGATAACAGATATGGCAGCCCAGCCTGGAGAGCCAAGAATTCTGTCATCATACCTGCTCAAATGCTGAAAAAAGAGGAGAGCCCCCCACCCGTCAAGCTTGAGCCAGAAGTCGGCATGAGTAAACTCAATGGTCAACAAAAGACGGATGTTTCTTATATCTTGTTGTCGGATGATGATGAAGACGAGGTTCAGAAGGCGCTTTCAACGTCTTACAGCGCCGATCATTCTATGAACTCGACTCCTCAGCGACCGGGTCAGGACAAAGCACCCAGCGTGATTGACTTGACGCTGGACTCTGATGATGATGAACCTGCTCCCGCTCAGTCTGGAAAGCGCAAGATGACTGAGGCTGCACTCGGGCCTACTTCACCAACTGAGCCAATTTGGAAAAAAGGTCGCCATGAATTTGATTATCAACTTCCTTCCATCACAACACTCCATAACCCGGCACCGAGTCCGCACTTTCGACAATCCGCGTTAAGTAATGGTAATCAGCTTCCACCACCTCATCCTG
>Ga0157363_1001176_pt1 | contig 21471 bp, 14 predicted proteins | sample AttsexASBM1_FD_111477 | JGI IMG/M metagenome (GOLD analysis project Ga0157363, IMG submission 111477) | Fungus gardens microbial communities from leaf cutter ant in Ribeirão Preto, State of São Paulo, Brazil - Atta sexdens ASBM1 | ecosystem: Host-associated > Fungi > Mycelium > Unclassified ... | reverse complement strand
CTACATATATATTTTATATATATATATATAGAGTATTTTTTAAGTATTTTATATATATGGATTTTATATATATATATATATATATATATATATATATATATACATATATGAAGAAAAAATTAAAAAGATGCTGTTTAAGAAATACAACAGAGGATAGAAATGGGTTAACATCAATTTTACAACTTATTTAAAAAAAAAAAAGAGAACTTTGATATTCAATTTTAATTGAAAATCTTTCTTAAAAGAAGAGTATAGGTTTGTTTGCGTCACATGCTCCAATATGCTCCTGTAGCTCTTTTTCATTCCAATGCCCTCATTAGAGTGAGTAAGAACTATGGCAGGAACATGTTGGAGCGACGCAAACAAACCTATGACTGCATTTGATTTGATTGCTTTAAAATCATTAATCTGTCTTTATTTAATTAGTCTTATTTAATTAGTAAATGTAAAACGGATAAGATAACACAGATAGAAGAATGCTGAAAACACTAAAAGCATCCAAATCAAACACAGCCTATATCTTAGCCAATGTAAGCTCTGTACTTACTACTTCCCAGATCAACCAAAAATGCTCGATTCAGATGCTTGTGATAAACAAGAGCCGCATGAACACGAGAACAAGACGCATGATCAATGCAGAAGTCATTCAGCTGTTGATTGCGACCAAATAGATAACACTTCTTTTCATCCACCATGAGTTTCTAATAAAGTAAGGTCTATGTGATACTTGGTTCATACAAGAATTCAATTACATATCATACAACTAGTAAAAATAACAAAAATGAGTGAATTTATTAGAATATTTCTAATTTTATTTATCAACGCCTAATAAATTTGCTTATTTTTGTAATTTCACCTTGTTTCGAGACATATAATTGACCTCCAACTCACACGAGTAAGACTACAATTCGAAAGTACTATCCGAATGTTAACAATGTCACTTTATTCATCGAATGTTAAACAAGGATAAAATTATATACAAGGATAATATTAATATAGATTCAGGGTATGCTCCATTTGCTTACAATGCTTGCAGGTATTATTTATCCTTGTTCTTTGATAAACAACAAGAATGATATGATTTCCATGAGCATCAAATAGATTGTGAACATCAAATAGAACATATCTTTGAAGGCACTCAAATAGTATTTTCAAATGAGTTCTAATAATAGAATTCCAAGGGAATGATATGTCACTAAAGATACAGTTGATGTATATCTTGTATTGCCCCTACCTGTATCAACTTGTCATTCTTTAACACGTCCAGATGCAATCCCACCGGTGGCTTACCAGCCCTAAAAGAGATTATTAATTAATGTGTATACACGAAAATCGTGTTCCAATATACACTGCCAGTGCATACTATCTAATTCTATCGTTTACATTATGTATACTAGATTTTTAGTGTGGGAACGCGATTGAAATGTATCCAATATATCGCTAGCAGACATTCCCAGCCTTGCCGCGCGACGACAAACAATTCGAAACGTGCGATTCCATAAACAATAAACAGAATCGAATGATCAAGTTACATCGCAAATGAGGAAGCTTTGAAACGTACCAGTTTGGAACCTCGTAATGGTTAGCCATTGTCGTCTACAACTTGCACGAACAATTCAAACAATCTCCCTCACTGCATTATTATAAGTGCGGGCGAAAACATAAATAATAACGGGCCATAATGGGCGATTCTTTCTGAACTATATCAGAATGTAAAAACGTACCTACGAAAACAAATTAACAAATCCCGTCAGCAAAATACTATTACGAGAATGGAATCCTAAAGATTCTAGAAATCAAAGGCGTCGTTGAATCGGTTAGGTTAGTCGTCATCGCCATTATTTTTCAATATGATTGTCTGATTGGCTGTCTAAAGGTGTGTTCTATTTCACGTATGATGTGCATGATGTTATTTTTAGTATTGTTTAGTAGAATTTCTATCAGATTTGGAAATTTTTTTCTTCTTATTGGAATATTTTTTGAAGGTACAAAAAATTTAAGAGAATTTTTCAGGTGACTTTTGAAGAGGAAAATACAAAAAAGTCCAAATTACAGCTAAAATATTGAGAAAATCACAATATAAAATTATTTTGAACAGACTTGGCAACAGTGCCACATCTATTTTGTAAAACTGATAAAATCATAGTATCAAAAATTAATGTGATATGTATTTATGCTAATAAGAACTGCCAAGATTGAAGAATATCAATTAGATCGGTGTTACTTATATATTCCCTTTTCACTGGCACAACCACCATGACGTCATAACAGTCTATCTGTCACAATCGTTCTGTCACTACTGTCAGTAATATCAGCGCCGTACTGTGATTAGTGATATCGAATTTCGGATTTCGGAGCAACATAACATCGACAATACTTCGACGTAGGCGACAATACTTCGTCCTGTCCTCTTGGACACTCTTGGAGAGATTCATTGAAGCTCGATCGAGGATCTAGAAACTCGTGGCACTCAGTTTGTCCTGTCACAAATAAAATATTACTCTGTGTAGAGCGGCGAGCGACACACACAGGAATCGAGAGAATCGCGCGGATCGCGCGTACAGGTTAATGCGTTCGTCTAGGGCGAGTCTTGATTGACGGATACAGAGATGTCATTCAAAATCGGACAACGCGTCGAGGTCCCCGTGAAGGAATGCCAAGGCGTGATCGCCTATATCGGTTATCCGGCGTTTGCGTCGGGTAAATGGATCGGCGTGATACTCGATGAACCAAAGGGGAAGAACAATGGCAGCGTCAAGGGACAGGTGTACTTCAAGGTAAATCAACAGAGAAACATGCCGATACTTAAGGGTGACCTCGACCAAACTCTAATTAACTTCGATTGACGATTGATTTTAACTGGCAGAATTGCTTGCAACAAAAAATTTTAAATTATAAATATTTCACTTGTCTTTATAATTTGTTTTTTTAGGTGTCGAACGATAAAAGATAATTCTAATATTAATGAAATGATATAAATATTATTTGATAAATTACCACTAATTAAGTTAATTGAAATTTAACAGAAGTTTGTATACAATCAATGACAATTATATTTATTTTTTCTGAGAAAGAACTGATATTGTTTCTGTTACAGTGAATTTAATCACACACATTTGCATTATATTAGAATATAGTACTAAAAGTTGCCGTATATGAAATTACAAAATTAACCATTCGATGACAATATTGGACTTTAGAGTAGGATTACGCTGTATATCTCAAGATTATGTTATAGCAGAAGATCTTTTTTTAATCTTCTACTAGGTTATACTAGAACTCTTTTTCACTTTCTCCAAATATTAAACATATATCTATCTTCCTTCAAATTCTAAAAGTATACATTAGTTCAGTCACAAAAAACAGACGGAGTTTTATTTACTTATGAAGGTAGAAAGAAAAGCATATTTATGTTGTTTATTTTTATTGTCATAGTGCGCAGAGAATCATGGTATGTTTGCACGCCAAACGCAACTTATTCTATTGGACGAGGCTGGCAATAGAACTGAGCCTGTTAGCCCATCATCTGCAGGCAGCAATGCCACGACACCTGATGATAGCGCCGCTAGAGCCAGGAGTCGATTAAATAGGTAAGTTGTTAAATTTAAATATCAGATTGCATTGAAAAATTTTGGTTAGATTTAAAAAAGAAACATTCTTAAATAAAAAATATATATAATTTTTTCTATAACAAGTGCAGTAAACTGTAAATATTATCAGCGTACTACAATAATAGATTATTCTAATTTTACTATTAAATATAAATGCTGTAGAGTATTTTGACATTTTTAGAATAATATACTATCTTTTAAAATGTAAACAGAGTATAAATTATGCGTTTGGCTTTGCGTCAAAACACTACTGTGTCTCCAGATTTCAAAGATCTCCAAATTTGTATTGTACTCAAAAAGTAATCTGTTCATTGTCAAATTCAGTGTGATTTATAAATTTAAAAGAAAGAATATTTGAACTTATGTATTTTTACAATTTTCATGCTAGCATTAGTATGCGTCGAAGGAATGAGCCTACAGCGTAAGTTTTCCATTTTGTAATAATATCAATGTAAAAAAAATATTTCGTTATTTTTCCATAGAATTTCTTGTATAAATAGGCGAATAGGCGAGTATGTAATTAATAAAGTCTTAAATATAATTATATGCTGCTCATAAAAGTGTACGGAGAAAAACATCTCCTGCGAATGTTACTCGCCAGCAAACTGACAAACTTTCTGGGTAAGATTACTGCAAGCTAAATTTTAGCAAACGGAATTTATGTCAGCAAGATGTATTTTTTTATCTTTACTGCTTATAGAAAATCACAATTATCTCATAATTCTGTCAAAATGCCAATCTCCCACTATTGAACATCTAAAGCATTCTGCAGCCTTAAAGCACAAACAAGTTGCTAATATGCCTGTTATGTATAGCTTTTACAATATGCGTATTTATTTTCAGTTAATAAACAATTAGCGATTATTTCTGTTGTGCTTGTTATCGTGACACGAAAATTACACTGCTAAATATTGCAAGCATTTTATTTATTTATTTAATTTAAATTTATATTTTTATAAGATATTTATATTTTTTTCATATTTTTCATAATGTGTCAAAACTTTTTACGGACATATAATTATGTGAATATATTGTTACAATATTTTTACTGCGATTTTTATTATTTTATGTGCAGGTCTTTATTTCTTCATTTCTTTATTTTAACATAAATAATATAGTTTAAGTTAGAGTTTCCATCGCGATTGATGCTTTGCGGCCAGCTTAGTACAGCAAATGTATACAGTACTCTCCATAAGTCTGAGAATCCTATGTTTTACAGGCTTATAAATAATTATTTAATTGAAAAAAAATGAAATAAAAGTACATACATACATATATTATCTATAACGTATGTATGTACACTGAAAGCAAAAAGTATTCGTACAAGGAATTTTTTATAAAAAAAGTCTTATTTGTAAAAAATAAACATTAATTAGCAATATATTAAATAAATATATTCTGTTTTAATATAAACAAACGAGCTTCGCATGTATTCCTAATTTTAGAAGCTAAATTTCTCGATTGTACGAATACTTTTTGAGCATCCAAACAAGAATTTTTAATTTTCGCTTATTTTTCAGATGATATATATATATATATATTTTTTTTCTATAATTTATACACATCTTTTTAGTATATATAATTTTTAGTATATATAATTTTAAGAAACATATCTATTTTATTATTATGAATAAATTGTTAATTACTCACCACAAGAAATGATCGTCAATTAAACGTCGAATCGACGTCGAATTAATGTTGAAATCATTGTATCGATATCGATTCGACATCAATTTGATGACTCATTTCTCGCTGGATAATATTTTTAAAACTAAAGTTTTTTAAAAAAATATTTTTTCTGATTTTTCTCTTTTTTAAAGATTTTTTTAAAAATATATATTCTTTACGAATACTTTTTATACTCACTGTATGTATTTTTATTTCATCTTTTTTCAAAGATTTTTTTAAAGATTTAATAATATGCTATTAAAATATGGAATTTTAATTAAAATTTTAATTAAAAATGATTTATTCGAACTCTAACTCTTCTTCGGGGCCATTTTACGGAGTTTGAACTTGCGATCCAAATAGTTTACCACTTTTGTAGAAACCGTTAAACTACAATTAAATGATCTGTGTATATACAACGAACACAAATACGACAAACAAGTGACAATATATATATATATAAACAATACATCAAAGCACGAAATTCAATCTTGAGCACTTTGATGCTGTGAAATGATTGTCCAACATATTTTCGGCATGTACAAGCTAGGTGTTCTAGATAAATGTTTATCGTCTTTTAGACGTCTTACAAAGTATTTAAACCAAAACAAACATGTATAGATTCTGCCATGTAATGGCTTTCCTGTAAAACATAGGGTGTTCCCAAAATTATAGAGGGTACTGTACAAAAATATAATTTATTAAATATCGTTAATTATTTCGTGTTATTTTTTACAGTTCTCGATTATCCTTATCTGGCAGTAGAACATTATTAAGTGCCCCAAGTACAGAAAGCCTAACTGGATCATTGCACGAACGTAGAGACGGCGGCGAGTCATTAATCCCAGCACCAACATCGACTTCGAAGCGTGCTTCATTTGTTGAGGTAAGATATACTATAAATTGTAATAAAAATTATAAAAACTGTTAGTAATGTTTTAGTATATAAATTACTTTTATACCAATATATACATTATATATTTTCTATATCTTACTATTTATATCAATTAAGTAATAAGTGCAAAAAAATTATCTATAAAAAAATGTTATTCAGAAGATTTAAGGCATGACGTACATATGATGAATGATGTAATTTCTGTGAACAAATTAGCTACTGTATTTTTATGATATATTTTCATCGTTTTTGACTAACAAACAGGTGATCTGATATTTTCAAATCTATAGGTTTTTTTTAATATTTGTATGTTTCTTACATTCACATGCAAAGAATATCCTATTCTGTGACTCGGCCAATTAAATATAATTGTGCACGTCTGACCGAAAAGTGTGTTTGAACAAGGTAGAAATTAATGATGAAAATTAAAAGAAAAGGAGTGTAAATTTGTAAAACCAAGTTAGAGAATTCCATTGGCATAGAATGATTCATATGGGAATGCACGTACGTGTTTCAGAAGTCCCCTAGCACGAGCTCGCCTCCCGGCAAAAAGCCAAAGGCCCAAGATGATCAAAATAATGTAATTAATACTCATTAATTGTAATATCTCAACTTTTTTAATACATCACCTTTCTAATATCTTGTTCTTTCTCATACTAGCTGTTTGTCGATCATAAAGCATCAACACATATTTTTCGTAACAAAAACAGTGTCATTGCACTTTTAACGGATACATCCGTTCATCCTTAGTGGATTATCAATTTATTAATGACATATTAGGGTCATATTCCGTAACAATATTCTTTAACAATGTTATTATTGAATTATTGTCGTTAGTAAAAAAACTTTCTTATTCTATAACAACAAAATAGCGACGAAAATTGTTGTAAATTTAATGACAGCCGGAAACTTCATGGAATAAGTTGGAATGGATTTCAATTAGGGAATTATTTTGTTTTTCCTAGAAAATACAATAAAAATCTAGTTAATAATCAAATAATTCCATAATGCATATCCTGGAGAGAGGTGTTTGTTATGTTGAGTTTATGACAATTTTATTAGTTTTTTATTAATGAATAACAGTTATCATTTATAGAAAAGGAAAAATTGTTCACTAATGACAATTGTAAAATAATAATATCATTAAAAATTACAGAATAGGACCCTTAATTTTGGTTTACTCTTTGCATTATGTTTAATTATACATCAGCTTCATTAATTGAGTTCTATGATGCTTCGATAGTTTACGATACACAATGGGAAGGTATGTTCTGCATCGCCTCGTCCTTCCACGGTTAGGAATTGAATTCCCCTCGTGTTTGTGTTACAAGCTTATAATAATACTAACATTTAGCACGGATGGATTTAATATATCTTCAAGGTGTAGCTTTGCCTGATCAGTAATTTTTTCAGAGTTATAATTGTCAAAAGTTAATGAGGATATGCAAATAAACACATGTGTAAGTCGTTAGGACCTAATAGATAAGATAGTATCAATGCTCTGACTTTAGTTATATCCTGTGTAAATGTATCACATAACACGATTCAACTCATCAACTGGATCTTCCTCTATATATTCGTTAGTACTAATAGAAGTTTCGATGTAGCTTGTTGGTGTTTTGCTATTGCAACTAATCTCTCATTTATCACCATGAAACAGACTAATTTTATAATATCCGATTGTAAATACAGAAACAACGGCATTATCGTAACATCATATACGGATTCTCATATATAGGTAATGTGGGGTGTTTTTTTCATTGCCGCATTTTGAGAATAATTACGTTATCTTTGTTTGCCATTCATATACCGTTTAGTTATACCTAGTGTGTATATGCGTTTCAAGCACAGGTACACAGGTCCAGAGGACTTTGAAGAAACTCTTTGGCGACACACAATTCTTTTATGCGATAATAAAAAGAACACCCAACGGTACAAAATGCAAATGTATCTTATTCTTTTCCCTTTCTGTAATCCAGACAGGTTTTGTAGAAACGTTGAAACCGCAATTCGTACCCGGTCAAGTCATGGCAGGTTCAGCAGCGGCTGCAAACTTAGTAGAAGAAAAATTGTCACACTTGCAACTTGTGCAAGAAAACGATAATTTAAAATCTCAGGTAAATTTCGTTTACAATAATTTCGATCTTTTTTTTTTTACTGTTCTCTCGTATAAAATTATTTACCTTGTTGTGTAAAATTATGATGTACATACATATACAAATTGTAGGTACGTGATCTTACTGAGAAAGTAGAAACGCTGCGTGTAAAACGAATGCAAGACAAGGAAAGGATAAAAGATTTCGAAAAAACGAAACTTCAAGTTGAACAGCTTCTTGAATTTAAGGCCAAAGTTATGGAAAGTCAAGTGAGTATATGTAATAGGTAGAGATATGATAAAGATCTTTATTTAACGAGTTTACTTTTTTAATTTTCAAAAATAAATTTCTTAATTTCTATTTATGTTATCAAAGGCAAGTCTACAAAGAGAACTTCAACGAGCTCGACAAGAAGCCAGAGAAGCTCATGTAGCAAGGGAACAATATCAAGAAGAAATGTCTGATCTTGCAGAAACAGTAGAAATGGCTACATTAGATAAAGAAATGGCGGAAGAAAAGGCTGAAACTCTCCAAATCGAGTTAGAGCAACTTAAGGAAAAATTGGAGGAACAAACATTAGATCTAGAGATATTACGTACAGAAATGTCTGAACGGGTATAATATTTCATTTTTATAATATTTAATTTTTATAAAGGTTTTGTATCTTTCTTATTTGGTATATATTTAAATAACATTATTATTTTCGTAAATTAGGCAGCCGGCGGTGGATCAACTACGGGAACTTCGAGCTACGAAGTAAAGCAATTGGAACAACAAAATAATAGGTTGCGTGAAACGCTCGTGAAAATGCGCGATTTATCGGCGCACGAGAAACACGAATTCCAAAAACTGCAAAAGGATATGGATCAGAAAAAATCTGAGATCTTGGAATTAGGTCGCACGAAAGAAAAATTGTCGGCGCGAGTCGAAGAAATGGAACATCAGATAGCAGATCTACAAGAACAAGTATATTATTTATATCACATATTATTTATATAACATTATTTATAATAACATCAATTTGTATATAATAACTAAAAATCAATATGCTTAGACTAAAAATTTTAAAACAAATTAAATGATAAAAGCTACGATGTTATGGAGGATGTTAAGTGCTAATAAATGAATTTTATTATTACAATAATACATGCTATACGTTCGATCCTCATTAGATCATTCTCAGTAACATAAAAATATATAAATAAAAAAGGTCACAAATTACAAAAGTATCGAATAACATGTTCAAATATAATTTAGTAACAATTCCTATAATTAAAATTACGAAGAATCTACTTCTCTCGTCATTCCTCCAATATTCCTCGGCATGTAGTGCTAAAGATACCTCTGTCCAATCAATTTCTCCTCGCAATCGCAAGTCAATTATTAAAAAATAAAATATATAAAAATTAAATTTATGCTTAAATGTTTCTTTTAGGTCGATGCAGCGTTAGGAGCCGAAGAAATGGTCGAGGTATTAGGCGAGAGGAAAATGGCGTTGGAGGAAAAAGTGGCTGAACTGGAAGAGGCTGTTGCAGATTTGGAAGCTCTGCAAGTACGTAGTCCCTATACTTTGTATTGCAAGAAACATATATAATCTATAATGTATAACGAATAATATACTGCAAATCTGTTCAGGATATGTCAGATCAACTGGCTGAATCGTCCAAAGAATTAGAGCTGGAACTTCGCGAGGAATTGGATCTTGCACTTGGAGCAGCGCGCGATGCCCAGCGACATCGGGACGCCGCGCTGGAGACGTTGGCGGATCGTGAATTAACCATTACAAAGTTTCGTGAACTTACGCATCAGTTGCAAGAACAATGTTTGCAGTTGCAGCAACGAGTACAGTCAACAGAATCTACCAAGACTAATGTTCGAGGTAACATAGGAAATATAGGATAGAAATATATAAAATTTTATTGACTAAGTTATTTTTTTTATAAATTCTCATATCATTTATGATTTAGGTGCGGACCAACAACTTGCGGAAATATTAGACTTCCAGAAGACATTTGCCGAGACTCGAGCACAAACTAAAGCGGTCGATCTTGAATTACGTCGCTTAGATGCTGAGGAAGCGCGAAACCATGTGTGCTATTTGTTGTCCTTCATGCCTCCTGCATTTTTGACTCGTGGTGGAGATCATGACGCGATATTGACACTCTTATTAATACCGAGAATGACACAAAAAACGGAGATATTAATTTCGCAAGTTCGAGAAAAGTACAGATCGATTGAAAAGATAGACAGGTACTACTAATCTTATTTTCGCGTAAGCTATTTAGATTATTTGTACAATATTCAATTTTTTTTATTACAGAACTTCTGTAGTGAGAGGTCACTCGATAGCGCAATATTCATTTAGATCTCGTTTGTGCTCGCATATGTATGCGTTACAAACCACTTTGGGTTGCTTTGAGTCAGCTTTAAACTCATGCAATTCAGAAATGTTACTTAAAGCGGGAGCGGCTTATCCGGAAATGGCGGCGCAGGAAAAGTCCTTAGACTCACTGATAGAACTGGCTAAGAGAGATCAGTTGGACGAGAATTTGCCGATGGACGCGATCGAGAAATGTTGTGGATACTTTGCCACAATGTTCTCCGTGCTCTTCAGTGAAAATATAGCTGTTAATCAGGCACGTTTAATCGTGAATGGCACGAGAACTTTGGGCAATACATGCGATGCCATAGCTACTGATGCTGCGGCGATCAAAGTATTGATACAAGGAGAAAGTGCTGATATAGGTATGTAATATTTGATAATTAAAATTGACTTATGTAAATGTTACTATAGCATTCTTCATATTTAAGGTAAACTTTGTCAGCATGTTGAAACGACATGCGAAGTGATCCAGCAGCATTTGAAATCAGCTAGAAGACGAGTACCACGTGATCACGCTGGTCCAGCATTTTCTGTAGGCGCCAATTTAGGATTAGATAAAGATTGCAACGAACAATTTTCTACATGTTATCAACATGGTGTGAAGATCACGAAGACGCTTCAGTATTTATTGAAAAGTGCCTTGCATGCTATTACCGAAAATGGCGGTAGGTTTTTTTTAGATAAACTTTCTCGGAAAATCTATTTTTGTAATATTTTTAAAAGTGAATTCAATTTTTTATAAATTTTTCAGATTTAGACACGGGATTACCGGCCGATAAATTGAAGGAGATGGCTGCAACATCCAGCGAAAAAGTATACGATACAGAAGATCTGGGTCCCGTAGCTACTATTAAGGCTAGTTTAACGGTAATACAGCAACTAGCGGCAAATCTGGCACAGAAAATGGCCGAGTGTGAGAATGAATTAGCTATAAGCGGACAAACACAAAGTCAGCAACAATCTAAGGAGAGCGAGCAAATAACACCCATTGTGGCTAGAGCGAATTCTGTTAGGAAGGAGTCGGAAGAAACGAAAATACTCAGCAGGTACATATATTTCCATTAGCTTTATGTTAATTTCAAGATTTTTTGAGATAATTTTTTGACATTTTCAAATTAGAAAACTCGAAGCAAGGGATAGTGATATACGCGAGGCGAGATTAGCTTTACGAGAGAAGCAAGAAGAATTATCTGAAATGACATTGCGAAAGGAGTTGGCCGAGAAGCGTTTTGCGACACAGCAGCATGAACACGAAATGAATGTCGAGAAGTTGAAGAGAAAATTAGAAGAGGCGCAAAATCAATTAAAACGCAAGGTATCTCTTTTTTTGCCGCTATTCATATATCATATATTTCTTGATCGATTTCTCCATGTTTTTCTTGGTAGGAAAAAGAATTCGAAGAAACAATGGATCATCTTCAAACCGATATCGATAGCTTAGAAACAGAGAAGGGACAATTGAAGGAAAAGCTGAAGTCGATTGGCAAGAAAACGATATCAGTGTCTGGCACAGACAGCATGATGGGAAGCACTTCGATAACGAGTACTTTAGACAACAAATATTATGTACAGGAGATAAACGCTCTCAAGCAAGCTTTGAATAATGAACATCAGCAAAAGAAGAAGATAATGTGCGCTGTCTTGCGTCAAAAGTTAGATCGTTTGGAACCATTGCCATCGCCGACGAATCTTAAATCTCTGGATACAAAAATTCAAGAGTTGCGAAAGAAGACTACTGATCTCGTCAAGGTAATTATAGTTTGATAAATCATTGTTAATTATTATTATATCCAAATATTTTTCTATGTATACATATGAATACATTTATTCATATTTTAGGATGTGGAAAAGACTTTAGTATATCCAACAGTTCCCGATTTAAAGCGTAAAGTGCCCGAAACGTCTTATCATTATTTATTGGAACGTCAAAGAAACATTATGCAACTGAAGGAACGAGTTGACGAGCTAGTGGTAAGTGGAGATAAAAAATAAATAGTGAAAAAATTAATGCAATGTAAATTACTGAATATTTAAAATATATTTGTTAGGCTCAAGTACGTCGCGAGGCTATCAAACGCACACCGGGTGGAAGAGCAGAAGCGAATTTCGCCGTGTATCCGAATCGCGAGATGGCGGCAGCAATGCAGGAACGCAAATTACTTGCCGCCGAAATAAAGATCCCCTACAATGGCCCGGAACAATCCTTCTCTGTCAATGTAGGACCGCAAGAACTTAGGAAAATTCACACTCTATTGTATTATTAAGAATCCACATTGCTTCATTATTTATTTCGATAAAATATATGCTCACAGATAAAATATATGCTCCTCACAATGTGTCGTGCATAAGAGACTATCTTTCTAATTTTTTCATGATAGCAATTTTTTTTATACTACGTTGCCGTACCCTGTGCTCTATAAAAATGAAACGAGATAATTATACATGTTGTTATGAATAACGTGATATATTAACTAGGCTTTTATATAGAATTTTGTCATGTATCGCTGCGAAAAAGGTACAGGGCAGATCTAGTAATTCGTAATTTGCACTTGTGCAATGTTTATTTATTTCCGATGGGCTACAGTGCGATGACCGGCGCATCGCAGCTGGGAGGCTCTTTTTTTCAGTGTTCATTACGTTTATAAACGCAATGTTATTTAGTATTAACAATACGGAAGAAAAAATCATGTATATATATATATATATATATATATATATATATATATATATATATGCCTTTAAGAATTGTCAAATATATGGTCTAAAAATATTTACATAAGTGTTTTGTATGTATGTACACCCTAAAGTGATGGTATCACAATAATAGAAAGTGGTGTGATCTTGTAGAGTTGTACACCACCTACTTTGATCAAACATCATACACTTTTACTGTTGCTATATGTTATACACAACAGTCGAATCTCATAAATCATCAGCAAGATTAACATTTAATGAAACAGAAATTTATAGTACAATATTTCAATTTTTTTTATTTGTAGAGATAAAAGGAGCAGTAAACCGTTGATGTATTTCCTCAAATATTTATGAAATAAGGTATGCCTTAATTACTGTCACAATTTTATTATACATACAGACATGTATATGTGCATATGTATATACATTTTGCGATCCAATGCACGTGTATATATATACCCACATACACATAGCGGATAGTACTTAAGTGCATATATCATTAGTTATTTCATTAACTTACTCGCTCATTCATTCTCACATGGTAATACGCACTTTTACACTTTCATTTATCCCCTTCATAATAATAATAATAATTAATCACGCATTCAATCGAGGATGGTTATTGGTTATATCCTTTTCCATATTTTCAAAAGTGTCCGCCAGGCAGCAATAATTCGCGTCTTCGGATATAATAAGCTTTAAGATTTCAGTTGAATTTATCATTGCAATCGTACTTAAAGCTGACCGGACGACTGGTAGTACCTTCCACGACGAGGACGTGTAACGCACGCTAATATTATTTGTTAAGGGTGTATAATTATAATTTTTTTTTTGGAAACTAATGCTCGCAGAATATGGACGTGAAGAGTTTAGCAACTATAGAACGAATAATACAACTAAAATCTTAAACGAATATGAATAGAAACAATAGTTCTTTAGCAACTGCCGATATCAATAAGTATTTCTGACTGTTTCGAGGCAACTTCTCTCGGTATGTATGTGTATGCATGTACGAAGAACGTTGGTCATGATGAAATATGAAGTCCTTTAAAGTGTATACAAAATATTAAACTTAATCTTGAAGCAACAGCACGTGAAATAGCTACTGCACAGTCTCGGCTATTAAAACTATATACGGAAGAATTATCCAGCTAGAACCTGTTACAGGAATACTTTCCCAACAAGATAACTTTTTAAAACATTATCTAAATGAAAGTAAGCTTGTAACTACTTCCCACTATTAAAAATTTCTTCTTTTCTTCCTCTTCTTCTTCAGCGACTTTTTTTACCTCTGCGACTCATATTCACAGACAGAAAGAGAGTAAATCGAGGGCTATTTCTACAATAGAATCGTTTATCAATAGTCGTTTGTTCGTTTCTCGATGGAGTACTCGTTACTCAATACAGCACGGTACATACTTAACAATTAAGAGTGTTGCCTTAACATTAAGGTATCTTTAATATTACTTTAACTTGTCAATATTATATCGGAGAGAGACGTAATCGTTCATTTATATAAAAAAAAATTATCCCGGTCAAACGTATCAAAAGTGTGCAATACTTTTGATACTATTGACATATTATCCTTGATAAGAAAAATATTAACACTTTCTCAACATTCCACATACTCTAGTATGATCACACTATATATTGAAGACAAAACAAAATTTAGGAAGCAGAATATCAGTTTGCACAGTAGTACTCATACTCTCACAAAAACACTCACATTTTTCTGTGAATCTCTCTTTCCTTGTTTATAGAATAGATATAAAATTTTAAACCACACGCTCCGCAAATTAACGCGAGCATCCGAGAATGATCTGAACATCTCTCTTTCTCTCCATGAAAGTTGCACATTTTCGCGAATTAAATAATCCATTCAAGCCCAATATATGTTTACTCCCTTACAATCTTCCTCAGGGCAACAAAACCTTTATTTTCAATGATTACCAACGGTAAATTAAATACGTAATAACAAAATAAGAACAAGCCACTTTTTGGCTGGCTGGTCTCTCACTCGGATTTCAAAATCCAAAAAGTTCAATCAGCCGAAACTCTAAGTTGCCAATGTTACAACATCTCATATTCAGTAAATGTGTGATATAGCTATGCTCCTCTTGTCGTATATACGCGAATGCTGGCATTTGTAGTTTACATCACGTTCTCTCTTTGCATGAAATTAGAGTGTTGACTGATATGACTCTTTGAATGATAACTTCTGTAAGAAATTCGGTACCTCACTTTGAAACACTTTAGTGATCGCAATCAAGATTGTTGCTACAATGAAGAGTTATAGTCTTAGCGCGCTCCTGGAACAAATAAAACCGATTTTGAAATTATAGAAAATAATTATCATATTTTTTTTTAATTCTGCTATAGATATATATATATAATATATATATATATGTTTGTGAATAATGCAATGTAATTTTCCCTTTGTATTGACGTTACTCCGCTTGTTGTTTGTATGATAGTAAAATGTACAAATGTATTATTTATTTTTTTTACTTTTCATACAATTTCTTGCGTACAATTATACGCAAGAAATATTACCACTACTGATTTAAAATTCAGTAGAAAATATTGAAATATAAGTTTACTAATTAAACTAATGATAGACGGAAAGATATAATAAACACACAATCTTGTAAGTTTAATGTAACAAAATACTATTTAAAAAAAAAAAAAAAAAAAAAAAAAAAAAAAAAAAAAAAAAAAAAAATTAAAAAATTAAAGAAAAAAAAATTAATTTAAAAAAAAAAAAAAAAAAAAAATTAGATACATTGTGCTTTAAATCATTCAACAATATTTTCAAAAAACAAACTCACACAGAATCTGAAGAATTTAATTATGAAGCTATGAAAATACGAATGTTAAAAGAGAAGTAACGTGAGTCTCCGTAAAAAAATGAGAAATATGTGAGTTTCCATAAATATCTTTAAAAAATTTTGTAAAAGAAAATTTTGGCATAGGTTCATATATTCATTATGACATAGAATTATTCGTTAAGTGAATGTGAATTAGCAAATAAGCATACTTATATTTCCATTAGTGTTTCAGTCATTATTATTAGTAAATAGTAAAGAAAATCTTTTCTCCGAAAATTTTTTGCCGGGCCAATTTTCTCATAGGAGAAGAAGGAAAAAGCATTTAAGAAGCTCCAGAGTTATTGCTTCTTGGAAGAATGATTTGTGCCAATCGATATGTTGAGTTTTGTGGAGGACTCCAACCATCTTTTAAGGTTGAAATTGGCTGTTAAAAAATGATAATTTATATAAACAACATAACCAAAAAATTCCGAGTTAACGACAGGTGATACAGAATAGTAGTTTGGGAAGTTTCAATAATTTAGAGTTAACCCCATTATGATTGTTATGGCTGAATACGAAATGATGACATGAGCTGTACATTAATTGTTAAAGAAATCTATTAACTATACGTGGACATGCTGAGAAAAATTAATTCCAAAAATTTTCATTGCACCTGATTGAGCGGTGGCCTGAGTAGGTGCCTGACCTTGGCCTTGTCCTTGCCCTTGAGCACCTTGAGCACCTTGAGAGAGACCTGGTCCAGCTGTTGATACTCCACCACTAATATTACTACTTGCTGCTTTTTGCTTCAACATCGTCCAATCAAATGTGTAATCATATTGGTGATTCAATGTACGGAAAAGTATGCGGAAAAGTTGGCGTAAATACATGTAGTCCGGGCTTTCTTCAAAGCGTAGACCTCGCGTATAATTTAAATACATTGCAAATTCGGCAGGAAATCCCTGAAAAATGGTAATTTTTGTATCAAGGTTATACACATAATGACACAAAAGTAATAAGAAAAAGTTCTTTAGGGTACCTTGCATAAGACTTCTACTGGTGTGGACATTTTTTTCTCACTAATTTTCTCATATTTCTGCTTCTTCGTCGCAGCTTTGAGACCTTGCCACGGTAACGATCCTCGATTAAAGTACATAAGAACATAGCCGAGTGATTCCATGTCGTCGCGACGACTTTGTTCAATTCCAAGATGCGCATTGATAGAAGCATACCTCGCAGTACCTGTTAAATTTTTATCTTCTCGATATATTATATGCAGTCTTGTGCGACTATCCCTATACTTTTTAGCCAATCCAAAATCGATGAGGAATAACTGAAACGTAATTTAGCATTCCATAATTTAGTATTGATGTATGATATTTTATATTCTGATATATTGAAGAAATGACGAAATATTAAAATGCGTACCTTGTTACAATGTCGCCCAATCCCCATTAAAAAATTATCTGGTTTTATATCTCTGTGAATGAAATGTTTGCAATGAACATACTCAATCCTACCAATCATCTGATCTGCCAACATTAAGACTGTCTTGATTGTAAACCTTCTTGAACAGAAAGTGAAAAGGTCTTCCAGAGATGGCCCAAGAAGATCCATAACAAGAACATTATATTCACGTTCTTGACCATACCTAAAGATAGGAAAATTCTTATCAGTTGACTGTCTGATTCTAATACTAACTTTCAATTAATATAATCTCATTGTATAATTTCAGTTTATATAAATCTCGTTATAATAATTTATTAACAAATTATTTTATTATTACATGATGGATATAACAACTAAATATAATAAGCAAAGAATAAATATGATAATTACCAACGTATGTGTGGTATTCCTATACCACCATGTAATATTTTGTACAGCTTTGATTCATATAAAAGCTGTGGATGTCGGGCTCGCATGTTCTCCAACTTAACAGCAACTTCCTGAAATAAAAACATATTATATGTTATATGTAACATATTATGTTATTAAATTGTAAAGCTTTATCCAACATGAAGATCAAATAAATGCAAATAAATGGAATAACAATATTACAGAATAACAATATTATGGAATAACATAATATTATGTGTTTCAAAATTCACTGCCAGTGCTAAAAAATTAGTGTACATAATATAAACTATAAACTTCAACACTGACAGTGAATTTTGGAACACAGCATATGTTATGGTTTTTTTTCTTTCTATTTTCTGATTTTCCTTTGTTTCTTAAACACTGTCTATATTACAGAAATAACAATAGATAGCATGCCAAAAAATTGAAAATATAAAAAAATAGAAAATGAAAAGTAAATCCCTTTTAATAATTGTAAGAATTAAAATGTATTAAGTTTGTACAAATTCTTCTTTAATTCCATTTTCATCTAAAACCTACTTAAATTCTTTTCTATTCATTATTATTTACACACTGTCATTGTATCATAGCAGGATACATTATTATTCTCATATATTACTTATACTATGAGAGATATCATCATATTTAAATAAATAAAACACAATGTACTAACAATATCAAAAAGGAAACAATTTATAAAACAAACAGAACAAGGGTCAATTGCCCCGTCATTGTTTACTTCATTCTTGGTATAATATTCTTTATCTGTGAAACTAATCTATTAAGAATACGGAATTAATTAATCAAACTGTGACCATTTAACTTGCATTTAATTTATTGTTAATTCCACTGAGTCATAAGAAATTATATTATATCGCTTTGGCGAGTAATTGCTAAATATGTGCGCAATTGAGATTTTGATAATGTTGACAAGCGTCAGCTTATATTTATCTCAACTGCGTCCAAGCATACATATGTATAACATACGTCATTCGCGATGTATTCGTGGCGAGCTTTCCACGGACCGATCATCGACGGCGGATGAACTCGCGATGCAAACGGTCCTCGAACCCGTCGATCATGATCACCACGACGGATATTGACGATCAGAAAGATGATTCTTCTGTCTCGACATAGATATCGCGATCGACATGTCGCGGCGCCGTTTCGCGTCTCGTCTCATCCGACTTAGGCCACGTCGGACGATAATCTGCACGAATGATGGAAAGACTCGCGATCGGGTTTCGTAAGACGAGACGAGTTGGGGCCGAGAAACGGGAAATGGGAAACGCGAACAGAACAGAGGAAACAGAACTGACTGGCTGGCAAGCAGCAGTCCAGCAGTAGGTCGTGCAGGTTGGCTGAGAAGGACGCCTGAGGTTGGCTTACCTCGCCATTGGAGATGTTGATGCCGAGATAAATGTCGCCAAAGGAGCCCGAGCCGATCTTCCTCATCAACCTATACTTGCCACCCACGATGAATTCACTCTTCGCTATTGACATCGCCAACGACGCCATGTCACTGCTCACCTCCGTATGCCTTCTCTCTCACCTCCACTCCGCCTGGCTTTTCCCTTGCGCTACCTTACGCGGGGATCTCTACACGGCGGTGTGGTTTTACACCTGCCCTCCGTCCTTCTCTTTCTCCCGATGTCTTTCGCTCGATTCCTAACCGTTCCACGATATTTCTCACCCTCTCTCCGTCTCTCTCTTCCTTGCTGGCTTCCTTTCCTCTCTTTCTTTCACGCGCGAAGGTCGAGCCAAATCGAGGGTACGCAAACGACCGTGGCGTATGGGGAGATTTTACGAGCCGGATTTCGGCCAGTGAGGGTCACCGGGGCCGCGATAAGGTCGTTCTAACGTGTCACGATCGGGCTGTTCACTGGCGGCACGACAAGCCCCATCGACAGCGCGCCGACATTTTCCCTCTCGCTGTGAACACGAAGAGCAGCGACTGATGGTTCCCGGAAGCGTGCGTCACCGACCGACGGCGCGGGAGACGGCGGGGGTAGGCCACACTGCCGCTCAATGAAGTCACTTCACCTGCACGACGCCGCGCGACGCCCGTACGTAGGCGCCGCGACGATTCCACGCGCGAAATCGCCGATAATCGGGGTGACTTTTTCGTGCGCGATCGCGTCGTGTTCGAGCGTCCTCGTTCCACGTCTCTCGGAGCACAGCCGCGTGAAGTTGCTCACTTGACACTGCGGTAACTTGGATTCAAGCCCGTAGCGAGGCGGCGCGTGACGCGAGCGCCGAATAACGGGGGCACCGAACGTATCACCAAGACTATACATTCATACTTGACGCTCGCAACTCTTTTGGAATAATTTCACATTATTCCTTGTTATTTATCAAGTATTAAACAAGGACAAACGCTGTGAACGTTGGAACACAAGATGGATTTTTATTTTTGCCAATTTCGTATTTGCAATTGTAATGCGTTAAATAACAAAGTACAATTAATGGCTGCGTTCTTCAAAAGAAGCATCAGCCTTTGTAACTGTTATAAGATGTTTTAGTATAATTGTTTTTTATCCTTTCCCGGTGAAAATTTTCTTACACTTTTATATGAATTATTGAAACACTTGTCAGAAATATTAATGAGAAAGTCTAATTTTTTCTTAGAAATTTTCATATATTTATTCCTGAAATATTTTAATATTTTTAAGATTTCTTGTCCTATGATTTCTGAAAAAATCTAAGAAAAATTTTCATTAAGGAATTGGTTTCTCTCTAAATGGATAAATCAATCGTATATTGAAGAAAAATTACAAAAGTTACAGAACTATTTTTTTACTAAATACAGCCAATTTCATATTTTTTTTCTCTACATTATGTATCGGATATTATAAGTTTTTATTTTTAACATTATGTATTGAATCAATATCTTTAATATTCGTGAAAGCTTCGAGGAACAAATCGATCCCAAGCAGAACAATATAGTCATTATGATATCAAAATGATTTAAAATCATTAAAAGTCATTTTCAATAATTTCTGATTCATTTTAACGTCATTTTTACGTTATCGTGACTTGTTGTTCTGTTTGGAACTATTCATGGCTGACGCTGTGCGAAACCAACATGAAATTTCAAACGGCGAATACGAAAGGCTCTAGATGATTTATGTGTCTTCGATAAATTCCTTGTAGTTTGGCGATAGGCAAATCCAGAACAATGTGGGTCAAGGGTGTCTTTCTCACATAGCTACGATACTGCCGTACCGGAACCTCGTGCTACTTATCCATATCTTTATAAGCTATTGTTTGAATATTTAAAAATCGTCATCGTCACCATCGGTTACAGAATCGTTCAATCATGACGACAATAATTTCAGCGTCCCTGCGATAATGAAGGAAAACGGAACGATGCACGTTTGTTGGAACGAGATTTAAAACGTCGAAGGCGACATCTGGATCATTAACTGACTTCACGCGTGACGGCGGCGCGACG
>Ga0157363_1001175_pt1 | contig 21498 bp, 23 predicted proteins | sample AttsexASBM1_FD_111477 | JGI IMG/M metagenome (GOLD analysis project Ga0157363, IMG submission 111477) | Fungus gardens microbial communities from leaf cutter ant in Ribeirão Preto, State of São Paulo, Brazil - Atta sexdens ASBM1 | ecosystem: Host-associated > Fungi > Mycelium > Unclassified ... | reverse complement strand
TACATGTGCATACCATGTGTACACCATAAGGAACCCATGTCCCTTGACATCATCTCCTAACCCTAACTCCATCTCTAGACTCTTCCCGATCCTTCTAGACCCTAAGTCCTTCCAGACTGCTCTAGACTATTTCACATGACTTCCAGGTCACATGCTCTTCCTCCATTGTAGACTAATAATATTACTATCTATCTATGTCCGGCTAACCCTAACCCTAGCCAAAGTCTGTCCACACTCTCGTCTTATAACACTGGTTGTATATTTCAGAAGTGGACTTGGAGAACTTAGTGAGTAAAAACCACTAAAGAGTAGCATGGTATATTATTACTAATACCAAAAGAATGTGTCAGTGTCAGTTTTAGTCAATTTTCAGAATAAGCTAGTGCAGTGTAAACTACTAGATTATATACTAGATATACTATCTAGAATAGTTATTTAAAATAGAAACTGTTAAGTAAGTTACTCTGATTTCTAGTAATCTTCAGATATTAGGAGATGGAGGTCCATGAAGTTAACAAGGGTCTAGCAAAAACATCCAAGATAGAATAGAGATATTGTTGGAGTTGTAAACATTGGACTTTGTTTTATTTTATTTTCTTTCTCATTCTCTTCTCTATTTCATTTTCTTTTGATTTCTTATTTTGGGAATAAGGGTTAGGGTTTAGTATGATATCACATGTCACTGTCACTCAATCATGTATTATAAGGAAAAACAGTAGAAAGTTCTGGAAGGAATAATATTATATAGTATGTAATATATATGTTAACCTTAAGGCAAATACATAGTTATTTAGGGTAGGCTAAAGTAGTAGAGCACAAATCATTAGGTATATAAGGTAGATAATTCTGTACAAAGTCCTTTATTGAGTTTTCTTGTATAAAACCCTATACAAGGTTCTTTTTTTTACCAGCTCTAAGGTCTTAAGTTCATAACATTAGAACTCAATACCCATTCCTGAGACTGTTCAACACCAAGCCCTCTCCATCTCCTTATTCTCTCAATTATCCTCAACTAAGGGACAACATAGTTCTTTAGTCAAGAAGAGTTACTGGGCTCTGAGCATAAGAAGTATACTAGTCAGACAAGAGAAGCTTGACTACTTATTGTGCATCAAAGCCCACTGGTGCTCAAGTAGGCATAATAACCTTGTGTGGACATGTTCATTACCACTTTCCAAGTATCAGCTCTATACTTCCAGTTCTCTTATGACTAGTACACATAATAGAACAGCAAAGCATCCTTAAGACCTTGCTTAGAGTAGAACAGTCTTCTTAGACCAAAATCATTTACAACTTTCTTAGAGCAGTAGTCAGTCTTTAGGTAGTTAGTAGACAGTATCAGATAGGACAAAGAGAGAGCTTACTAGCACCTATAAAGATTAAGTCAAGCAGTGAGTATGAGTCTGAGAGTAAGACCAGCATAAGTTATACTCTATCTCTTGATATCTTTTCACTAACACTCCTACACAACATGAGTCAACACAGCTCAATTGACTACAAGCAGATCATTTAACAACAATACAGGATCTAATATAGAGGTAGCTAGACCACTAGTATTCAATGGAGAAGCAGAGAAAGTAGGGGGATTTGTCATGACATGTAAGTTGTATTTGAGAATAAAAATGAGAGAAACAATGGTATAAGAATAAATATAGTGGATACTATTATATATGCAGAGGAGATCAGCAGATTTATGGAAGAAGAACTTATTAGAAGACTTAGAAACAGAAAAAGTGGAATTTGAGATAGCAGAGGAATTTTTGTTCACACTAAAAAAGAAATATAGAGAAGGAGATAAAGAGTCTGTTAAAGTGGCAGAGCTGAGGAGAATAAAGCAGATAGGAAGGACAATAGAAGAATTCATATAAGAATTCTAAAGGACAACAAGAGACAGTAGATATAAAGCAAGAATCTTGATAGAAGAATTCAAAAGAGAAATAAATGGGACAATTAGGAGGAAGTTGATGGAGGCAAAAAGACCTCCAACCAGCATAGAACAGTGGTATGAATATGCCATGAACCTAGACAGACACTGAAGAGAGAGTAGAATGAAAGAGGAAAGGTTAAGAGGAAAAATAGAAAATGGAAATCAAAGACAAAGGATAGGAGGAATAGGAAATAATCTGGAAGGACTCCAACCAAGAATACCCCCACCCTAGGTATGGTGCAGAAAATAAGAGATATACTGAATATCAATAGGACCTATACTAATAGAAGAGGTAGAAAAAACAAATATAGTAGTAATCTGGAACCCTCAGCAGGGACAGAGAGGAGGAAGTAGAAGAGACCTATATATAATGGATATAGATAGGGGAAGAAACTACTATAGCTATGGAGAGTTTGGCCATCTTGTATAGAATTGTAGGAGACAAGAAATTATAAGCCAAGGAAGGAGGATAAAGTATGAGAACAATCAGAATATAAGGAACAATTTAAAAAGAAAAGAGAACCTAATAGTCCTCAATTAGGTTCTAACAGTAATAGATTTGCAATGCTCAGTAGAGTAGTGGGTAATACATCCTACTGCAATCAAGACAATAGGAACATGTTGAGAGAAGTTACTATAAAAATAAGACTGGAGAGAATTGATACACAAGAAGAAGTAATAGTAGAAGTATTATTAGACAGTGGGGCAACAGGACTGGTAATAAGTTTAGGGAAGCAGGGCTTTAAGCTGAAGAAAATAGAAAGATCCATATATATAAGAAATGTAAATAGAACCTTCAATAAGAAGAGACCAATAGAAAATACTGTGGAAGTAAATATATATTATTAAGGGCATAGAGAGAGGACAGAAATTGATCTAATAAGAGAGCAAAAGTGGAGTATAATTCTGGGAATACTATGGCTTGCTTACCACAGTCCTGAGATTGATTGGAAGACAGGGGAGATAAAAATGACAAGATGCCTAGAAGAGTGTGGAAAGTAATAGAGATCAATGCAAGAAAAATCAGAATGGAAAAAACAAAAGGAGGAAGAAAAGAGGGAGGAAGAAGGGAGGAAACAAGAAAAGAGAGAGCAAAAAAGGAAAGGAGAAACAAAAGAAAGGAAAAAACCAAAAAAGAAAAAGATGATGAAAGTAAAGAAAGTAGCAAAAGAATGAGAAATATGGGATAGAGAGAAAGAAGTGGCAAAGTCAGAGGAAGAAGCAAAAATGCTAGTACTAGAATGCTTTCATAAGTAGATTCATGTTTTTGGAAAGAAACAAAGCAAAAGAATATCCACAAGGAAACTCTAGGATCATACTATAGAAATGAACGAAGGATTTGTGCCAAGGAAAGGAAAAATATATCTGCTGTTAAGAGAAAAGAGAAAGAAAGTGTGTGAGTTCATTCATAAACAATTGAGGAAGGAGTATATTAGACCCTTAAATTTATCTCAAACAACATCTGTGTTTTTTGTAGAAAAGAAGGATAGCAAGAAGTGAATAGTGCAAGACTATAGATATTTAAACAAATAGACTGTAAAAAACAATTATTCTTTATCTTTAATTTCAGACATTATAGAAAACATCAGTATAAAAAAGGTATTTACAAAATTGAACTTATAATAGGAATATAATAATATATAGATAAAGGAAGGGGATAAGTAGAAGACAGCATTCACAACTCTGGAAGGGACTTTTGAACTAACAGTCATATTCTTTGGGCTTACAAATTCTTCAGCAACATTTCAAACAATGATAAACAAGATTCTTTAGGATTTGATTAACACAGAGAAAGTGGTGAACTTCATCAATGACATTATAGTAGGAACTGAAATAGAGGAAGAACATAATAAGATAGTAAAAGAAGTAGTAAGGAGACTAGTGCAGAATAATCTATATATAAAACTGGAAGAATGCAAGTGAAAGGTACAGAAAGTAGAATTCTTAGGAGTAGTGATAGGACTAGAGGGAATAAAGATGAAAGAAGAGAAGATAAAAAATGTATTGTCAAGTTCACAAATGGTGAACTTAGTTTTTCTTTATTTTACTTTTTATTTTTATTTTATTTTTGATTTGTTTTTCTATTTTCTATTTTTAGAACAACTAGGGTTAGGGTTGATCAGTCATGCTGTCACATCAGTCACAATCTGATGGCATAGTCACAAGACAGATCATAAGACTTGAGAGAATTTAGTAGAAGATTCGAGAACAAATGACATCATACAACATGGATACCACATGTTGGCCTCATGAACTACATATGGTTGTTTAGGGTAGGGTGCACAGTAGTTAGCACGGACCATCTGTAGGACTATATAAGGTAGACTAGTTTATAGAAGAGTTCTCTATTGAGTTCTCTTGTGTTACTTAATACAAGAGTTGTTCTATTACCTCACTCTGAAGGTTTTAGTTTATAACATGTATTGGATTAGCCGACTCCAAAAGGAGTTAAAGACATATAGAAGTTTTTAGGATTGGCAAATTACTACTGTCTATTCATTAAAGATTTTGTAGTAATAGCCAAACCATTACATGATATGGTAAAAAAAGATTAAAAGTGGAAGTGAATGGAGATGTAGAAGAAGTCATTTAAGGAATTAAAGAAGAGATTTACAAAAGAACTGGTACTAGCAGTATCAGACTTAGACAAAAAAAAATGAGGATAAAAGTGGACACATCAGACTATGTAATAGAAGGAGTCTTATTCATGGAGTGTAAGAACAGAAAATAGATGTTATAACTCAAAACCCTTAGAGTTGGATTAAGAGGTAACCTTGTATTGGGTAACACAAGAGAACTCAATGGAGAACTCTGTACAGAATAGTCTACCTTTATATACTGAATCCTCATAGTCTGTGCTAGTCATTTCTAGCCTACTCTAAACGACCATGTATTAGCCATGAGGTCTGCACGTGGTATGATGGCATCCTTCTAGAAACTTTTCTGTACCATGTGACCCTATGTTGCTACTAACCCTAACCCTAAGTGCTAAAAATAGAAAAAGAAGATGGAAAATAAAAAGGAAAATAGAAAATAGGAAGAAAATGAGAAAAGAACTAAGTCCCCTTCTTATGACTCTGACAATAGAGACCAGTAACTTTTCTCTCAAAATCTCTAAATAAGATAGAAAGAAACTATGAGATCCATGATAAGGAGATGCTAATAGTAATAAGAGGTTTAGAAAACTAGAGATATTTGCTGAAAAAAGCCAAGTTCAAGTTTGAGGTCTGAATAGATCACAAAAACTTAGAATATTTTATGAAAATGCAGAAGTTGAACAGAAGACAAGCACATTAGGCATCATACTTGTCAAGATTCAACTTTACCTTAAAGCATGTTTCTGAAACAAAGATGAGAAAGACAGATGAGCTTAGTAAGAGGCCAGACTGGAAAGTATGAACTAAAAAAACAATAGTAATCAGACTCTAATTAAGGGCCATTGGATTCATAACTTATCTAAAGTAATAATAAAGAGACCTGAAGTAGATATTGTAGAAAAAATAAAAATAGCTAGAGGTAAGGACAAAAAGATAGTTAAGGTAGTAGAAGAAATAAAAAAGGCAGGGATAAAGTGTTGCAAGGAGAAGAATGGCAGATAGAAGGAAACTTGGTGTTAAAAGAAGAAAAAGTATATATCAAAAGACAAGAATTTGAGAGTAGAGATAATCTAGTTACATCATGATGTACTGGTGGCTGAATATGAAGGGAAGTGGAAGACAACAAAGTTGGTAACAAGAAATTATTGGTGGCAGGAAGTGACAAGAGATATAAGATGGTATGTGGAAGGGTATAACATGTGCCAGAGAATAAAAAATAAAACAGAAATACTAGTAGGGAAGTCAAAGTTAAGTGAAGTGCCAGAAAAACCATGAACACACTTGATAATGGACTTTGTCACAAAGTTACCATTGGTAGCTAAGAAAAATACAATTCTAGTGGTCTGTGATAGGCTGTTCAAGATGACACATTTTGTAGCAACAATGGAAGAAATGTCAGTAGAAGGGTTGGCAAGACTGTTTAGAAATAATGTGTGGAAATTGTATAGGTTACCAGAAAGTATAGTATCAGATAGGGGTTCACAGTTTGCAGCAGAGATGATAAAGAAATTGAATCAAATGTTGGGAATTGAAACAAAGCTATTAACATCCTTCCACCCACAAATGAATGGACAAACAGAATGAATAAATTAAAAGCTAGAACAATATCCCTGATTCTTTGTAGATCATAGACAAAAAGACTGACCTGAATGGCTAGTAGTAGCTGAGTTTGCAATCAATAACAAGGCACATTTGACAACTAAGATGTCTCTGTTTATGGCAAACTATGGAAGGGAGTTGAGAATGGGGATAGATATTAGAAGAAAGGGGAAGATGGAGAAAGTGATGGAGTTTGCAGAGAGAATAAAGAAGATACAAGAAGATGCAGGAGCAGCAAGCAGATAGAAGAAGAAAGAAAGCAGAAGCATGGAAAGTAGGATAAAAGGTGATACTGAGTATGAAAGATCTGGTGTTCAAGGAACAACTGGCAAAAAAATTGATACATTGGCCCATATATCATTGACAAAGTAGTATCTACCAATGTGGTCAAACTACAATTACCCACTTCAATAAGAATTCACCCAGTTGTGAATATTGGTCAAGTAGTATGATATAAAGAGCAAGTTAGAGAGCAAAAGGTAGAAGAGGTGAAACTAGTAAAAGTAGAGAAAGTTGAAGAGTAGAAAATAGAAAAAATACTAAATGAAAGAAAAATAAGAGAGATATTAAAGTACTTGGTATGATGGAAGAGGTTTATGATAGAGCATAATAGCTGGGAAAGAGAGAAGAATTTAGAGAATGCAAAAAAAGTAGTGGCAGAATTTGAGAGGAGATTAAATGTGGAAGTGAGAAAAAAGAGAAACAAATAAAAACTAAGTTTAGTGTTCAAAACTATCTGTTCCCACCTGTTGATTTGCATATTAGTTCTTACCTATTTTCTCATATTCCCCTACTTCTCTATAATATTCTGTAGTTCTTTGCTGTTTTTCACACCTACATTAATTTGCTTTTTCATGCTTCAGATATACACTAAGTATTCTAACTCTGTCTCTTACTTAGTTTCTTTTTCAATAGTAGTTAGAAACTCTGACTACTAAAGCATTATCATCCTCTACCTATCTAAGTAGTACTCTAACACATCAGAATAAACTTGATAGTATACAGAGTGGTTATTATCTTGAGAAATCTCATTCTATTTTCTTAGGATTTCCTGAAAATAAGTTATGTAGTTGGTTAGCTGTGTAATAGACTTATGATTTTCTAGAGCTTTGAGGCTCTTCTATGCTTCTGTCCAGTCACCTTAACAATAACTGTCATTGCAAATGATAAGAGAGAGATAACTACAGAAAATAAGAGTCAAGTTTTACTGTCATACAACTACAAGTCATAATAACTATGGTTGACTCAAGAGTCAATATGTAAGATACATAAAGAGAACAGAGTTTCCATTAGATTACATTACTCACTTATACTTTCCCAGCTTGGTCTGTATATATTCTAACTATAACTAATGATAGAAGCTACTAGAATTTTTTAATTAGTTATGGCCAAAATGGATTATAACACTATCTTAATAGCTGATGTCCTAAGCAAGAGAAAGTGTTGAATAAACATATGACTGTAGTATAACACTGATGATGTATAACACAATGTATCACACTTGCAATGAGTTGCTTAAGTGTTATCTATAGACACATCTGGTAGAATATATAAATCCCAGTAGAACACTGTCATTAAATAGTTCAAGTTATTATATTCAGCTCTCCACCAACTGCTTTACTGATATTGGTAAGCAGTTATCAGTTGTCCACACTGCACTATGCTGCTGTGTTTTGTTTCTTCCAACAGTAGGTATTGGTAGCAGATAAAGTATGCCCAAGGGTAACTGACAGATTGGCTTAGAGCCTCACTTTTGCTCTTAGATGAAGATTCTGCTAGCTACTCTGAAAGATAGCTTCAGCTAATTACCTTTGTCTAGTATTTCTCACATGCTCTGGTCGGATTCTGATGCCACTGAAGGCTAATTCATTCATTTGCTGCTAATCAAGAATTTATTCCATATTAATCTTTAGTAGAAGATTGACTCATACTTCAGTAATAATAATCACAAAATACGCAATCCATATTGAAACACAGTGCGCATAGCACAAAAACATATATTGACTAGTATGACAAAAAACTACAGAGTCAAAGCAAATAAACAAACAAGGTAGTCACAAGTTTAGAAATCCCCGAGGTCGACATCAACCGCATCAATGACTGACGTCTCAAAGGTCTTAGCAGTACCGTCAATCTTTCCAGATAAAGCAGATGGTGGAAGAGGCGAATTCCGAGTTGATAGAAAAGACTGAAGGGTCTCACTTGGTGTGCCGGGTCTGTCCATTAAGATCAGTAAAAGTGCAAAGATAAACAATTAAATGAACCTTGATGCAGTCGGTGTTGCTGAGTTGAATAGCCGTGGGACAGTCTTCAGCCGTGCGCTAGGATCAAGCACAGGCACCAGAGTCCCAGCAGCAGCCAACTTCCTCTCTCTTCGTTTCCTCTCTGCTTCAGCCAGCTCCGCCCTTCTAACAGCTTCCATATTTGCTTTCCGATTTCTCTCGTTCACCTTGGCTAATGGGTCTACTGCCTCTTCAGACCGAGATTTCACGGGATCGCCAAGAGCTGCGAGCCGGGCATCAATTTGTGCCACTTCTTCAAGATCGTTTCGACGCAATGCGAGAGTGCGAGCAGCATTCAGTCCTGAACGTTCCACAGTGATCATCCCCGAGGACTTTCCAGACTGGAGTTGAGATTTACGTGCGAGCATTACGTTGATATCACTCTACATTCCAGGTTTTCAGAAGTAAAATCGAACAGGGACAATAATACTCACTTCTGTCATTGGCTGTGTTGATAATTTGTGTAGCTGCGCCGCTTTCTGCTCAATATAACGTTTTGTCGGAAGGCTGAGCCCATCTGAGGCCAGGGTGACCTTCCAAAAATGGAACTCTTGCTGACTGGTATTCAACAGCAACTTGTGCCATCAATGGGGGAAAAACGCACAAGTGTGAAAGAACTATTTGACACTTTATCCATCGGGTAAACGCGCGTCGACTTGGACAGTTTAAGCTCCAACGCTTGATCCATTTCCTTGTCGTCAACTTTATACGCTTTGACTAGTTCGCCAGCAAGATCTTGAAAAGTGAAAGTAGAACGAGATATTTCTGAAATAAGACGGGTTACGTACTCTGAATTTCGCATATTCGATATACATTTTCTTTCTTTTTCTCGTCGTTTCCAACCAAGTATCGTACCCATGCGCCTACATATCAATGAGACTGAAGTAGGGTACGGCGACTAGGAAATGGACCTTTTACATAATCCTCGAACCAGGGTGTCAGCGCGAACTTGATCAGTTGATTTCTGGATAGCCGACATCTCTCAAGGTCTTCCATTGTGATTGGCTGGGTTCCCGTCGACGTCGGTTTGTTAAATATGCGTTCAACCTTCTCTTCTTCTTGCTCAAATTTGGTGATTTGACCATCTTCAGATTCTCCATCCGAAATCTCCATGTCCATAGGAGATGACGAGCGATCACGCCTGGGAGAGGAATTCTGTAAGGTCCTCTTAGTCATTAGTCATGGAAGGCTATGATAGTGGATCACACCTTCTTCCTTTCATCCTTTGCTTTCCGTCTTGCTTTGAGCTCCGCAAGCTTATTAGTTTTCTCTTTCGTGGCACCTCTTGCCGTATGTTGACCTAGACAATCATTGTGAGAGGGGGTCCAACGCCTGAACTGATATTCCTCACGCTTGGCAACCTTTACCACACTGTCTTCCGCGCCGCCTCCTCGATGCTGTTGAACCATCTGAGACAATAAACGTTTATCCAAAAGCTGCTGTTTTTCTTCCAATCGCTGTGCAAATATGTCCTCTCGCTCAACTTCTGACATTTGAAGAAGCCTAGACAAATATCAGAGACATGAGGTTCCGGAGGTGGACTACGTACTGTTGCCTGTCACTCTCATCTTTGTATTTCCCTTCAAGAGGATACGGATCCGCTTCTTCATCTTCAGTCCCAGTATCATGTTCTGGATCCCTTGTCACCAAGTGACTTTCAGACAACTATTTCCAGGGATCTGTAGATTCAGGTTTACTTACTCCTCCTTACGCCGCTTGTTGGACTTGGACGAGTGAGGCTTTTTACGTTTCTTCTCCCCAGCTCCTGCGAGTTCCAGAATTTCGTCGTCAAGATCTGACATACTGTAGTTGTCGTAGTTGTCGCGGACAAGGGACAAGGATTCAAGTCATGATATATACTGTGCCAGTGACGGAGCACTGCTAGTCCGAAGTTCCCACGATTAATAACTTTCGGCGCCGATTTGAGCTTTTCCACGATTTTCCACAGGATACTCTCTGTAAATTATTTACATGAGTTGCACTCACCAAAACAAGCACTGATTAGACAATCCAGCTTCCAACAGGCTATCCACAATGTTCGGTTGCTGCATTGCTGGTCGTCTTTTACAGACGAATCTCCAACAAATCGATGAAACACATGCATTATTTGAGCTTCCTCAGGCCAGCACTATAAACCATGTTTGTGTTTTCTTACTCGGCACAGGTGCGTCGTCTGTCATCGATATGACTTATTTCATAACTTGTTTTCATATTCATATCGTCTCGTCCATAGTTCCCTTTCCTGATGGGTATGCTGCAACCGTTCATTTTTTCTGGCCAGGAAAAGGGTTTCAGCTTTTGGGCATGCAAGTGACCTAGCCTAGGTTTCCTATGTCTTTGACCTCCCTCCTGATACCAAAGTCGCTGCTAGGCTTTCAAATGACAAACCCTCTGCCATCTTCCGCCTTCGGGGTGCTTTTACTTCCACACCGGCTTCATCTCACACACAAAACGCATTCACAACCACTGCAATGCCATATTCCACAGAAGATGTGACGGCAATTCTAGGTCTCTCTATCGAGACTATTGATCAAGTGCAAGCACAAATGCTGACCCTCAACTCTACTTTAGCCAAGTCAACTCCTGACCTCACCAAGGACCCAGCTCTTCTTGCGAGTCGCATCGTTGGCCACCTTTTCAATTATGTCTCAAGTTTCGTTGATGCATCGGGGACTATGACACCCAATGTCATGGTTCCTGTGAGTGTCATAAACAAATGGTATGACAGCTTCCTGAATAAAATCAAAGTTGGGGGCGTCGGGTTTCTGGAACGTAATGAGTAAAAACGTGTACATACCAGCAATTCAGGTTTCTAGACGATGTTTCTAATGCCCGCATTCGCATCAGAATAATTCTGACCTCCCAGAAACGAATTGTCTGATTTGGCAGAACGACACTAGTGCTGTCGACATCACCGTCAAATTGAGCGTAACGATAGGAGTAGGACTACTGTTATCTAGCCTGTGATCAGACTCCCGTTTCCAGATAAAAACAGCCGCTCTAAGTATATTTGAATATCCAACACAACGTCTAAACAAATTCATGAATTCCAAACACCAGCAACTCCATTGTTAGTTAATCCCTGAAAATCAGAAGTTTTCTACCCAGTGTGACATCAGACTGAGTTCCATGAACGCGCAATGGACAATCAACGCACCTTTGCCGAAGAAGAATCTAGTACTATTAGGGTCAGACCACTTGTTGGACATTTGATGCAGGGTCTTTGACAAAATCGCAGGACCACAAAAGAACTATCGCGTTCATATCAGCTTCAAAATCGGCCAACAGTCAGCAGCAGTTGAAATAGCTAACCACGCCAACATCAGTCTCGGGATGTTTGTCCGCGATGGAGCTGAAAACTCGGTCCCAGTTCGGACGACCAAAGTGGGTAGGAGCCTTCAGAGATGTGATGGCATCCTTCTCAGCACCGACGTCCTGAACGATAATATTGTTCATCTCATCTTCCTTCAGTCTCGCGGTCAAATAAATGTTGATCTCAATACGGTTTTGGGTATCTTGCTCCTCGATGGCATGAAGCAGGGAGTGGAACCACTCGGCTGCACCAAAGTCACGAATGACCCAAGTGAAATACACCTACGCCATTATTCAGTGAAACTTCGAACTTGGGCTATAAACGAGAAACCTTCGAAAGACGAGTGGGCTTGGATTTGTTGAAATTCATACGATACCAAATGGTTTTGAGAATCCTTTATGAAAGACAATGAATGCTGTCTTGCTGTCTGAACTTACATTTGCTTACGAAGCGAAAGGGGTAACACCAATACCTGCTCCAACCAATAATACTGTCTCAAATTTGGTGAAGTCTTCACTGGCACTGCCGAATGGACCGTCCACCATGACACGTGGCAGTGTTATATTGATGGGTGGATTAGTGTTGGTTCCAAGAACTTTACCACCAGCGATCTCCTTGTCTCCCTTGCCACCTTTGCTCTTCAAGAAGTCGCATCCACAGGCTTTGGCGAGAGCAGTTGTAAAATCCCCCTTTACCGAAATGTGGACGGATAGGTAATCTTCTTCGGGAGCGCTAAAGATTATTGTAGTTAACATCATTGGGGGAAGCAGCAAGGTGGAGACTACCTAGTGAGAGTGAAAGGGTGCCATTGGAAATAGGAAACCTCAGGACAACAGATAAAGATGTATTGACCAGCCCTGGCCTTGGTTTTTTCCTTCTTGATCTGGAGTTCCATAACATTCGAAGGGTGCTGTACGACTTTGGAGATGTAAGTATAGTGGCGAGATCGGATTTCGCGCAGGATACGCTCATAAATCCAGATAACACCACCGACAAGCCAATACCTCTGCCGGTGATCCTGTCAATGCCTAATCTTACGAAGGATTCAGATGATCAAGATCTCACCCAGAATACTCCAATAGTGTTGAATGAACAGAATGGAGGACGGTCAGGCTGGATCATGCAGAACATACCGTGGAGCTGCCAATTAATGAAGAAGACGATGAACAAGTGGTGAGAATACCAAAATCGCTCAAAATGGGCACGACGGTGCTTCTCGATGGCGAAAAAAACCATTGTTCCCAATGCTGCGGTCATGATCCAACCAGTAACTCCAGGTCCCGTGGTGAAGTTGGCAGCAAGGAAAGCCAAAAATCGTTGTCCAGGGGTCTTGGCATCAGGGTCAGCAATCGCCAGCTTCGCAAAATTCACCATATGCGCAGCGATGTGTACGACAGAACCGATAACGATCGACCATGCCGTCGCTATATGGAAGGTGATGTTCTTGTCAAACGGAATGATGTTGTTGAGAGGAGTGCGACGGAGGAACGAAATGAAATTACGGCAAACAGGAAGAAGGATGTAAATGACATCCACGTGCAAGACCAAAGCTGCAGCACGGGCGATCGCTACGGGAGAGCGTGTCAACGATAACTCAAATTCAGATGGGTGAGGGCCTACAGAACGTTATACCAAAAGTTGCTCGGGCATTCACCAAGTTATCCTTTAACTGGTAGTGGAACATGCCAAATACTGCAACCAGTAGATGCAGGAAAATCCAAATGCCAAAGAAAAACTGTCGTCCTCCCTCATTAATCATCCATACACCAAGTTTCTGCTTGAGCGTCTTTGGCTGGTTTGGAGCCTGCCCAGTGTTCGACCTTGTGGTGTTGGATCGCTGAAGACCCTGTAACCTGGTCCTTTCCGACTTATTGCGTTGCAGGTAGTTGGGCTGTGGACCGACATTGTATGTCATAGCCATGTCAGAATATTGCTGGAGGTGGTCGATGGCATGCCTGCCATCGGAGAAATCTAGGCTTGAAGAACGCTTGGACAACGTGAAGATCATGATGCCAGAAGAACGCCCTGCGTGACAAAAGCAAAGAAAGAAAAAGAGAGATACCAGTCAGCGCTTGGCCAAGGTGGTAGAAAGAAAGGATATAGGCAGGAAGAATAAGAATTGTTGCGCTGCTGTTGATATTCAAGTGATAGGCATAGTGTGATGGAAACATGGCAGATAGGCGTTGCCATAGTATCTGTTGACATTGTATCGATTCGTCGCATGTTGAAGCCATCAGTGTCACACAATTTGACCAGTGGCCAAATTAGGACATTCAAAATTTTTGCTGAGTACGAATCGCCGGAAATCAGTTCACACATTGCTGGCCGGAGAACGGGTAGTCGGCATGGCTGAGGTCGATTACTAAGGAGTAATCAATTCCGGAACTTCGGACTAAGGCTAAGGATGCAGAGAGCTTGCCACATGCTCTGTTATGCTTCGCAAGATAACAAAATATTCCATCCTAGGTCACTTGAGCAGCTAGGAGAGTTGTTTATATGACATGATCACTATTCTATAGTACAGCATTTCCAGCAAGACATTCAATAGTTGTACAAGAGATGACTATTTTAAAATGTCTAGATTTGCTTTCTTTAATGTAAAAGGTATTATAACACTTTCATTTCATTTTGTTTGATCTCCATTATCTTGACTCAATGTTAGGTACAGTTCATGCTCAGAAGAGGAAAAAAGTCTATGGAAAAATCACAGAAGAGTGTCACATCCTGATCTAGTCACATCTGTTCCAACCCATAGATAATGCCTATTCTCTTATCCACACTCCCAAATCTTATCTGTAAGGGAACCTGTTCAAAACCCTAACATCCCAACATTACTGAAGTCCATGGAGTTTTCTTCTTCTTTAAAACACCAAATACTACAACTTAAGCTCAAGTGTAAAAGTAAAAGATAAACCTTATATTGGGTTAACATAAGAGAACTCAATAGAGTTCCTAGTATAATGTGTCTATCTTATATACACTAGACTAATGGTCTATGCTACACAAGTTCTAGCCTATTCTAAAGACCATGTATATTACATACTGTTGACATATAATATGACATTATTCTTCTAGAGTGTTTTCTATATGTTACATGATTGTGTGACTTAATATGTAACAGTTGTAACAGTTACTATGATGTCATACTAGTCCTAACCCTAAGTCTAAAATAAAAAATAAATAGAAATGAAAATGAATAAAGTCTACTATTGTTATGACTCAAGTTCTTGAGACAAAAGATGACTTTTGTATTGAGTAATACAAAAGAACTTGATAAAGTTCTAAGTACAAGATAGTCTACCTTATATACTACAGACTGTAGTCTGTACACACATTACCACTAACTTATCCTAAAATACATGTGCTTTTCATAAGATTAACATTGTTATAACTTAAGTCCAAGAGTTTGGTTAAAAGAAGGAACTGATATTGTTTAGTACAAGAGAACTCAGTAAGGTTCTTATTATAGGTATGTCTACTTTATATACCTCTAGTACATGGTCTGTGTACACTTACATTTAGCCTACTCTAAATATTACAAGTCTATGTAAATGAAGTCATTATATCTTTTATAATGTATGACATCACTCTTATATTGCATCATATGACATTGTGAACATGACTGTGACCTTTGTGATTTGTACAAATTACACCTGTTTATTCCATCTTGAATGCTCTTACTAGTCTAGGTTAACTATATGAATTTTTATTTCCTGGCATCTAAATATTACTAGAAATCAGAGTAACTTGCTTAGTGATTACATTCCAGATAGCTATTCTAGATATACTAACTAAGTATATAATCTGGTAGTTTACACTATAGTAGTCATTCTGAAAATCAACTAAAACTAGTATTACTCTTTTAGTATTATTAATAATATACCTTACCACTTTCTGGTAGTCTTTTACTCTCTAAGTTCCTAAGTCCCAATCCAAAATATGTGACCTATATAACTAGTAAAGATACAATACACAAGCTAAAGCTGAAGATTTACATATTTCTTCACATCTTTTGTCATACCCAGCTACCAATAGTTTCTTGTTACTAACTCTGTTATCTTCTATCTTTTCCAATGTTGAGCTATTAGTATATCATAATACAACCAGATTATTTCTACCCTCAGTTTCTCATTCTTGTCAAGTGTGGTTTACATTAGAAGGCAAAAGCTTATGAGGTTGGCTCAGAAATGTGTAAAGTGTGAAAAACTCTATGCTAGGAGCTCAATAATAGACTTGTTAGAATGATTTTGGCTTTAGCTTATATGCTGTACTGTCTGTCTATTATGTAGTCATAACTTCAGATAATTGGATAGAGTCTGAAGTAAGAGTGAGGCTGATATTGGTATATTACTATTGAATACCAGAGATCAAGTTTAATAGAAGTTTATTTTTGTCAATTATTAGACTAGTAAATTACAGTATGACTACTAGTCTTATATACAAGTCAGATGTATAGAAGATGTTAGAGGATTTCAGTATATAGCCCTGAGCAGAGGTTTCAGTGATGAAATACTAAAAAGGGTCAGATAAAGGAATACTGCTATGAAAAACCAAATTTGATAGGAGTATCTCTATCATGAAAGACCAAATACCCAAATTGTTGTATTATTACTATAGGAACATGTTTTCAGAATGGATGGACTTATTATATGACAATCCTTTGATACATACACTTTTAACACTAAATTTCTCTTCACCTACCATCTTTTTGCAAGACTTTTACCCTATCTTCTTTATCTTTTTACTATCTTAACTATTTCTTCATCTTTATTTCTAGCTATTTTTATTTTTTCTATGATATCTATTTCAGATCCTTCTACTATTACTTTAGCTAAACTATAAATACATTTTTCTTTAATTAAAGTCTAGTTTTCATTATTCTTTTCTATACTTACTTTCTAGTCCAGTCTTCTACTAAGTCTATCCACTTTTTTATTTTTATCTCTTATACATTTTCTAGGATAAAGTTAAATCTTGATAGGTATAAGACCTATTAGGCTTATCTTCTATTCAACTTTCACACTTTCATGAAATATTCAAGTTCTTATAGCCTGTCTAGACCTTGAATTTGAATTTTGTGCTCTTTAATAAATGTCTTCAGTTTTCCAATCTTCTAACCATTGCCAACATCTCTTTGTTATAGATCTCATAGTTCCTCTCTATCTCATTTAGAGATTTTGAGAGATATGTTACAATTGAAAACTCAAAGTATTAAGTCAACAAAGGAACATTATATTAAGGTTAGCATAAGAGAACTCAATAGAGTTCTAAATACAAAGTATCTATTTTATACATGCTAAACTACTGGTTTATGCTATACTAACCTTAGTCTACTCTAAAAGCTATATATATTACATGCTATTAACATCTAGAATGATATTATTGTTCCAGAACCTTCTATATTCTTTTGGAATATATGATTGTATGACTGTGACTTGTGACAGTTTGTGATGTCATACTAACTCCTAACCCTAAGTCTAAATAGAAAATAAATAGAAAAGGAAATAGAAATAAGAAAGAAAATATAGAGTTTACTATCTTTGATTCTGACAAGATAGGTCTCTATTGTTCATTCTCACACTCTGTAGATAAAAAGATCTCCTGTTGCATAGTCTAACACATCAATTTCTATCCTTATTTTTTATCTAAGTCTAGTACTGTTAACACTAGTTTTTTTTAAAGTTATATATAAAAAAGAAAAGAAAAAGAGAAAAAAGAAAAAGACAATGAAAGACAATATCTTAAGTATGCTAAGTAATGCTTTCTCTTTCAGAGAAAGCATTAGAAAGCATTACTGTTGAATTCCAGGAATAGAGTGAAATAAGCTAGTGTATTCCTCCTCAGATTTCAGTAATTGTTATATCTTTTGTACCTGTAGAGTATATATCTTCTTGTTTCAGTTGAATAAATACTACAAAGACATACAAAGTCTTCTTGTAGAAAGAACCTTAAACAATATTTACCAATGGAAGTGTGATTGACTATAGCTCTTATAGCTCTTGTATATAGCGAGTTCAAATAACCAAAATATTTTACCCAAGACTTATCTTTAGAATATGTCAGTTCGATGATATTAAGGTTATTATCAATGAGTTCTAGGAAATTTCTCCCTTTGTCATCTGAAGCTTGAAACATCATTTTCCATTTGTTTAGAATTTCATTGTATTCATTCTTTCAGCTGAAGTCCCATAAAGACTTGCATGGAAATATAGAAGATAGATTGAATTTCTTGGTCTCTTTATCAACAATATTGTGAAGCAACTATTTGTCTTGACTTGAACAATCCCAAAATTCAAGGAAATTGTAATAATTTCTTTTGAAAAACTCTCTAATTTTTTGGAAATACCCAAAGTCTGGATTTAATATAGATGGATAAACAAATTGAAGATTTTTTTCACTACATGAATAGAGTCAGTAATGATAACTATGCATTTGATATTGGCTAAATAAGAAGCTTGATTTAGACCACATCTAATAGTGAATAATAATAATTCTGCTTTGGTGAATGTGACATTTATGGTATGGTAGATAGTTTTGATGACAGGAAAATTATAAACATGTATATGAGTGATAGATATAGTGACATCATTTCTGATACTAGCATCTGATATGATAATAGCAGCTTTAGAATCATCTGATGCATTGAAGACAATTTCATTAAGTTTGCAAAAATATGTTTTTCTAGTTTCAACACTTTTTTTGTTTGAAAAATGGAAAGAAAAATGACCAGAGAACAAATTAATTAGTCTATTTCCAGGCAAAAATTTGTTGTTGAAAGAATTGAAAGAGTCAAAAATTCCATTCAATCTGTTATTAACATCAACAATGGGACCTTTGATTTTCAGTCTCTATTTGGAGATTAACTTTTCTATTAATAGATAATAAAGTTTGTGGTTAGAAGAAAACCTGAATTCTAACAATGATTTGATGATGTGGTTTGGTAGGAGTGATTGAGTTCAGAGTTGTAGTCTTCCACCAAGTTTTTAAAGGTATAAATATATTAGAATAAGGCCTATGATGGCCTCAATACCTGATAATGGAAAAATACAAAATACTCTAAGAATTCATAGAGTGGCTCTTCATTTCTGAGGACTTTAAGCAGGTACACTAGAGGGGCTTTGTTGTAGAACCACAGTGAGAAGCTATATAGTACAATAGAAAGGACACATACCCTGTATTTTTGAAAAGGGATAAGATCTCTTGACAAATTTCCAAGTATTTTCATACTCCTGACCATAGATATTGCTTTGTTTATATAGAAGTCAACATGTTGACAAAAAACAGTTTTCTGTCAAAGATAAATCCCAGGTATTGCTAATTTTCTTTGGAATGTAGAATAGGTCCTTCCAGGATAGAAAAATCTAGAAGGAGAGGGTTAAAGACTCTTTGCAATCTGGAAAAGTGGAAATTTTTAGTTTTCCCATGTTTGATAACTAGGTCAAATTGTCCAAGAAGAGATATAACATGATAACTACAAAAAAGATTTGAGTTTGAAATATGAAGAAATTTGTTCTAAAAAATAAAGAGACCATTGTGTACAAAAGAGATAACAGAAACAGTGATTTTTAGTTTTTTTAATCTTTTTTTCAAAAATATGAAAGACTAGTGATAAATATAAGGCTGATAAAATTGGAGATAGCACTAATCCTTAGCTGATGCCTATGTTAACATCAAAGAAAGGAGAAGAAAAATCATTCTAGAGATACTTAGTCTTCCTACCTACTAGATAGTTACTGAAGAAGTGAGAAATATTGGGGTCAAATCCTGTCTTATTCAGGATTAGTGGAAGCATTTGATGATTGAGGGACAGAAAAAATTGTATAATGTCAAACACTAGAGTACTAGTTGAGCAGTTTTTAACCCAACCTACTTATATAAGATATGTTAAAACTATACCAGCATTGGCCATGGAACATTGTTTGAGTTTACCTAGTTGACAAAGGTGAATTGTATTCTTGGATAAGGCTTGGAATTGAAGTTGATTACTGATTACTTTCTCAATTAACTTACCAAGTATGTTTAAGAGGACAATAGGTCTAAATGTTTTAGAGGTGTTGTGTGATACCTTATTAGGCTTGGAAATAATGATGGATGTAGATGTTTTGAAGTATATTAGCCAATGTCCTAGGTCAATATATATATTAGCAATATTTATGATGCTATTAAGACATAACAAATTTTTCATAATATTTTTGAGATGTCTCCAAGACAGTCTGTCAGGTCTAGGAGTCAAATCATTGTTACATTTGTAAATAGATAACAAGAATTCTTCTTTTGAGAAAGGTGGCCACTTAATAGAAATTTTGTCTGGAATTTCTTCTAACAATGAAATATTGACTTGTTGATGTTGAGCCAAATTGAATGATTCATGAAGAGCTTGCCAAAGGTCTTCAATTTTAAGGCATGGATGACCACTGCATTTGATTGCTATGACAGCTAAAAGCTTTCTTATCTTGACCTAGTTTATAAGCTTCCAAGAATCTTTCTTCTTGTTCAAAATTTCTTGTATTTTAGCATCAAAAAATTCCTATTTGGTATTTTTGACTGCTTTCTTGAAATTTTTCCAATCCTCTAAGTATCTTGATTCTCTATATATCTCCAAATACCTCTGGCAGTTTTCATTCCACCACACTTTTGAATGTTTAGTAATATTGGCCAGTCTTGAATATTTACACCAGCTAACATCCGTACTATTTGTGAAATCTTGTATAATATGCTCAAAATCTTTCTTGCTATTAATATGATTGGTATTAAGTCTTTTAATCAACTCAATGACTTCAGCAATAAAATTGACTTCTTTTTCACTATTCTTAATGATTGTTCATTTTTTGATTTGGATGTTTTCATCGAAAATTGAAACTTTCACTGTAAGAGGAGTGTGATCTGATGATAATTTCCAGTTAGAGTAAATAGTATAGTTGTCAAATTCATCCAAATTTGGTCAGAGAAATATGAGATTAATGACAGAATTTAAGTTATTATGATTGTCTACATTAAGGTTGTCTACATATCTTGTAAGAACTTGAACAGTAATACTAGATATGTACAAGTTTAAAGAGTCAGTAATATTAGTAAGTATATTACTATAGACTGAATAATTGGGAAAAAGAGGATCCCAAAAACTGTCTCTGATGTTAAAGTCACCTGATATTATTAATATTAGCTTCAGTATCCTTGAAATACTTCAAAGTTATTTGAGAAGAGTCAAAATAAACATTTAACATAAAATAGATAGAACTACAATTGAAAAATGAAATGTCTCTATAATCAAGAAGATCTTTGTGGAGAGAAAAACAAAGATTTAAGAGTCTGATATTAATATAAGTAATAACTCTTGGTGAATCCTGAGGGTTTGATGAGTTTCTAGAGAATGTTATCCAGCTAGGATAGTTGAAAATACCTACCAATTCCTCCCCTTTCTTATTAGAAGAACTAGAAATAGACCATATAATTGACCAAGATGGTTCTTAAATGAAGATAATATTGAAATCTCTTTGTACTTCCAAAATGGTATTAGTAAGCAAATTGTTCCTACAAACTTTTTGAGAAAATATATATTAATATGTTTTATAATTAAGAATGATTACCACTCATAGCAGAGCAAATCGATCTATTCTTGTTTTTATAAATTTCTTAATATTTCTTCACATATCATTCTCTATCACAAATAAGATACTCACTAGTTGTGATACTGGGGCTGAATAGTGTTTCAGGGGTTCAGTATAAGGATATGATGATTGACAGATGATGAAAAGTATCAACAGGAATAATTGATGTTGT
>Ga0157363_1001174_pt1 | contig 21500 bp, 22 predicted proteins | sample AttsexASBM1_FD_111477 | JGI IMG/M metagenome (GOLD analysis project Ga0157363, IMG submission 111477) | Fungus gardens microbial communities from leaf cutter ant in Ribeirão Preto, State of São Paulo, Brazil - Atta sexdens ASBM1 | ecosystem: Host-associated > Fungi > Mycelium > Unclassified ... | reverse complement strand
GGCGTGAGCCTTGTTGTTGATCGAAAAAGTCGACGAGTTGTTGATGGTCAAATATCGCTCCAGTGGGCGCAATCATGATAAAGCCATGGTCGAATCGAGAGAGTAGCTGTAAGCGTTTATCGCCACTAGTATCCTGTTTACCCAGCACATCACTGATTAAGTGGTGGGCATCAATCACTTCTTGGAAATAACGATTCATTATGTCCTCTATTGTTGGCGGAATAGTTAAAAGGGCAGTGGACTTTCCAGCGCCATGGTCATGCCTGAGAGGGGATGCTGGAAGCGTATCGCGCTGGCGTGAAGCATCAGCCGTGGGGGCGGTGCTAAGTTTGGATAATCACGGCCACCATACAGGTCACAGCCCAAAATGGGATAGCCCAAATATTGGCAGTGGATCCGTAATTGATGTGTACGTCCTGTTAACGGCGACAGTTTCACTTGAGTGATCGGCAGTGTCGGGTCGGAACTCAACGGATACTCAATGCGTTGCTCCACCTCATAACGAGATTGCGCCGGTTTACCTGTCGTTGCGTCGATGCGCATGAGTGGGAAGTTTTGCGGATCTTTTGCAATAGGTGCATCAATGATCCCGCTATTATTCGAAAGATGGCCGCAAAGCAAAGCATGATAAGTCTTGTCGACAGAACGCTCACTGAATTGCTGGCTAAGGGCCGCCGTACTGGCTTTATTCAACCCAACGAGCATAAGACCTGAGGTCCCAAAATCGAGTCGATGCACCAGCGTACACCCCGGAAACTGCTGAAGTAGACGGTAATGAACCGAATCCCAATTGAGCGGATTTCTGCCTGAAAGGCTCAATAAGCCGCTGGGCTTATTAATGACAAGTAGTGCCTCATCGTGGTAGAGGATTTCGATTGGAGTGTCGCAAGGTGGGGCGATAAAAGTATCAATAATACTCGCCATGATGGTCTCAGCGGTGACAGATTAAGGTAAAGAGGATAAGTGATTTTACGCTTGAGGTGAAGCCTCGTCGTACTCCATCAAGGCGTATAACGGGTTATCTTTCCACTTGTTTTATTGAACTGGACTGAAAAAATCTAGGTAATTTAAATCTAATTATTTGAATAAGATTAGCAATTATTTTAGATATTCAATCTCAAAGCTAATGCTTAATATAGCGGATATCGCAACAAGCACTTATTTAAAAACAGTAAAGCTAAGGAATATAGCCATGAAATCAATCAAAAAAATTGTCGCCATTTCTACGTTAACGCTTGCCTCATTTGCAGCTTCTGCGCAAAGCGTTACCGCATGTGCCGCTACCATCGATGAAGCCGAAAGTATCGTCGCCGCGCAAGCCAAGCAAGCAGGTGCCTCTTACAAAATTACGGAAGCACATTTTAATAATGGCGTGCATATGACCGCTAAACTGCTCCCTAAGCAGTAGGGGATATCTAGCTTGGCATTGTCAGCAAACTATTACCCTTCATCTATACTTATTATTTATATCAATGATTGAGGAGGTAACATGGCTGGGGGATGGGCAGAAGATGGCGCAGTTCAAAAGCAGATTGATGACACCGTTGACGATGCCATCGCGCAGGCGAGGAGTCAGCTCCACCACGGTGAAAGCGCAGAATTTTGCGAGGCCTGTGGTGAAGCTATACCACTCGCTCGCCGCCAAGCATTACCGGGAGTGATCTATTGTGTCAACTGCCAAGATGCACAGGATAAGAAAATGTCTGCGGCGAGTGGTTTCAATCGCCGCGGGAGTAAAGATAGTCAGTTGCGCTAGGCGGCGATATGCCGTTGAGACGCTCTTTGATGGCTATAATATGCCGATTGTTACGGCTTCTCACTTGTTTGTCGTGCAGGATAGCTGAGAATAAAAATTTAAGTTAAATTCACCTTTTTCTATATCAACACTCATGCCACGACTTACCAGTGAAAATAAGGGTGATAAAATATTCTAATTCCTACTTTATCTATGAGGATGTGATAATTACATAGATATTATTTAATTGTAGGGGGCGTTCTGGCGCCTTATCGTTTTTTAATTCCTTAAATAAAAAGTCACTGCAATAATATTTTATGATTTTGATGTAAGAATATATATAGCAGTTGTAGATGTTTCCCCTACTGCTAATCAATCTGAGATAGCCCTTCTTCTGCATTCTATTTGAATATACATATGGACGTTTAAGTTAGTCTGATGCTGTACTCTATTGGACGATGAGTCGCTTGATTTTAAAACCGAAACAATAGATGAAAATAGTATCAGCTATCGATAATTACAAAAATGTTATCTACATCACTTGAAGTCATTGCCTAGCTGAGTTTACAGTACATGTTGTGTATGAGTAATTAGTAGAGCGCTGGATGGTGACTATTGATAATAATTATAAAAATACAATCTCGATAAGGTAGAGAATATTGCCGATTAAAATCAAGTGAAATGAAAAATTCCCAAAGTATTTTCCCGCAGGTGGATTAATTAGCGCGAGATATAATAATGGTTTGATTGATTTACTCTTAACTCTATTAGAAGGGGTATAAGGATATGCTAGAACCTAAAAAAGAAATCTTAACGTTTAGAGCAGAAGGTAACAATATAAAGTCAAACAAAGATTACTCACAAAAATTACATTGGCCAGGTATCTCATCCTTATGCAGTAATAATAATTCTTACCGTCCCCAAAGATAGATTCAAAAGAAGGATTGACTTCTATGAAAACAATTAGTTTTATTTTTCTTCTATCAATAGCTTCCTTCAATTTGTCTGCGGCATTTACTGAGCCAGAGATGAGTCAATTAGCGGAAATAAACAAAAAATCGATAGCGAAAACAGAAATGGGCAGAAAATATCTTGATGATAGGGTTAATGTTGCGATTAAGAATCGCCCAAAAGAAAAAATCAATTAATTGATTTGAGGAATTTATGGGATGCGACGATTAGAAAAAAATGTAAGCTCGCAATATCTGAATCGTTAAATACCGACGCGGAAGTAGCAGAGGAAAACCTTTGCTTATATTCTGAATACAAGTCTGCGGCAGATTTCTTCGAAGGCCTTAATTATTGAGTGATGATATGAGATACCTAACAACATCTCATTCATCTTTAGCGACTACAGAGATTCTAGTTTCTGCACTTTGCTGTAAACAGTTAAATTGATTTTTAATCCATCTCATATAGTCAGTTGAAGTCTCTTATTTTACCGCTGGCACAAGGGTGATTTTTTTTAGCGGTCTAGCACTACTCTCTGGCTGATCTCCTTGCTCGATTCATTTTAGAATATTGTCCAGAGTGTAGGGGATTACCCTACATTCATTAATGTTATTAACCAACTAAACTGCAATCTACCCCCTAACTAACAGCAATAAGAAAAACATATATCCTCTAACTATCTGTTTTTAAATCTATTTAAATAATTTTTCGGAAACTGTGAACTGAAACATTATAAATATAATCCTTTATGTTTTATAAATGAGTTCACCTTTTTGAATGTATTGTGCCAGCGAGAGACTCTACAATGGAAAAATCGACACAACCCCCTGCACAAGGTGCACCGGAAGCTGGTAAAGAACAGTTCCAACGTTCTATTGGGCTTATCTCCAACTTCTCGTTAGGCTTCACCTATCTTTCACCGCTGACCGCGGTCTATTCACTGTTTGCCTTAGCCATTACCCTCGCGGGGCCTCCCGCGATCTGGTGGATCGTTATCGCTGCGGTAGGGCAACTGTTAGTGGCCTTAGTGTTTGGCGAAATCGCCTCGCAATATCCCATCACCGGCGGTTTATACCCTTGGGCACGTCGGCTATGGGGTAAAAAATATGCTTGGATTGCAGCCTGGGTCTATTTATGGGCGTTGGTGGTGACCATTACCTCAATCGCTGAATATACCTCGACCTTCGTAGCCAGCCTCGTCTCGTTCAGCGCCACACCGCTTCATCTTCTGATGACCTCGATTATCTTGCTGGCAGTGATGATGGGAGTGAATCTCTCTGGGACTAAAAACCTTGCTCGCGTCGCAAGAATCGGTTTTTGGTGTGAAATTGTCAGCGTGATTGCCTTAGGGATCTATCTGTTAATTTTTCACCGCTCGCAACCTTTCTCGGTCATCTTCGATTCGATGGGGATCCTATCGAGTAGCGGCAGTTACGTCGGAGCCTTTATGGCTGCTTCGCTAATGGGGTTGTTTATGTTCTTTGGTTTCGAGGCCTGCGGTAACGTTGCGGAAGAAGTGCAGGATGCCAGTCGAAAAATCCCAGTCGCGATGATTTTAAGTATTGTCTTCGGTGCCATCTCGGCGATTATCTCGGTATTAGGGTATCTGCTTTCTTCACCTAATTTACGCAATATCGTCAGCGGTAAAGTGAGTGATCCTATCCCAGCCATCCTTAACGAGGCTCTGGGTCCGGTGGGGGCAAAAGTGTTTATCGTGATTGCGATTATCGCCATGCTCTCTTGCATTTTGTCACTACAAGCTGCGCTAAGCCGCCTTATCTTCTCTTTCTCTCGCGATCAGATGTTACCGGGTAGCCGTTGGATGGCGAAAATCTCCGCCCATAATGTGCCGGATAATGCGATGATCATCAGTTGCTTGCTGCCAGTGATCTTCTGTGTCTGGGTCTATTTCCAACCTGATAATCTGGCTCGCATTACGGCCTTTGCCGTCATTGGTATCTATCTTTCGTTTCAAATGGTCGTTTTGGCTGCGCTTCGTCAGCGGATAAAAGGTTGGAAACCGGCTGGTGAGTGGCATATCGGCGCTTTCGGTTTACTGACTAACGTACTGGCGCTAGCGTATGGCATTGTGGGGATTTATTTACTGGCTCAACCTGCGGATAGCCCCAACTTTATTGATAAATGGACCGTACTGATTGGCTTGGCCGTGGTCTTAATTATCGGCTTGTTTTATATGCTACTCCAGCGGCCCTACGGTAAATCAAACGCACCGGAAAACGATGCGATTGAACACGCGGAAGCGTTAAGGGCGCTGCGTCGCCAAGAGGGATCACGCCGGTAAGTAGAGCGAAAACAGAGGGTGCTGGTGGACTATGGCCAGCGCCTTACTGTGCAGTATATCGCCTACACGATAACCCGTGAGGGTAGAGAAAATGACTCTTCCAAAGGTATTGGTTAACACCATTTTGGGGCGAGGCTGAGGCAGAGCATTTAAGATTTCGTCCTCGATGCGGCTAACCAAAATATCGACGGCAGCGACCCCGTAAAAACACTGTTGAATAAAGATAGGGGCGGCAGAGGTCATGGTATACGACGTATTACAGATATAGTCGACGTAAGGACCATGAAAGTAGGGGCCTTTTAGCGATTTGGTTTTTAGAAACCACTCGAAAGTTCGAAAATCGAGGTGCTGATGCGTAAGAGGTGTAAGTTCGAGTGCGGTGTCATGACTTGCATCCTTGTATATCCAATAGAGCGACCATTTCGCCTGAGGATTTAGCGGTGCATCGGCATGATAGGCAAAGCCTGCACCGGAACAGAAACGGTTATCAGAAAGCGTTCGATTGATAAGGGCCTCTATCGCCGTTTTCGGAAAAGCCGTTGTCTCAAGCTCTGTTGGCGTGGCAGCGCTAACCAGTGGGCTAAGTAATTGAGTCAGTTGTTGCGCTAACTGTTGGCTTGAGTGAGAACACTGGGTGAAAAGCTGTTCAAGCGGCGCAATGACGGCGTGAAGTGGAGTGGATGAGTTCACTTATAACATTCTCCCAGACTTAGAGGCAGTGGTGTTGAGCTTACAGTCAACAAGGTGTTCGGCTAAAAATAGAATAAGCTCACTGACCGCTTTTGCAGCCGCTTCAGTGCATTGTTGAGATAAGGCTTCCATCAATCTTCGATAATGTTGCACGCATTGCTGATGAAGTGTGTCATCACCATAGAGCAGGGCAATAAACGAGGCCCACTCGGTTTGTAGCGTCAACTCACTATTGGCTAAGCGCGCCGACTGTGAGCTGGCAGATAAAAAAAGTAGGCAGCGCATATCCGCTTGGGCGCGTGACTCGGCGGTGTTAGCTTGCTCAAAGTCATCAATAAAAGAGCTGAAGGTAAGCTGTTCCGTTTCGCTCATGCGTTTGGCCGCGAGCCGCGCGCTGTGTGCCAGTATCGCGCAGTGCATCTCGCCGAGATCCAGTAAGTAATCACTGCTTAATAAGTTGAGAGGATGGTAGTTATGGGCACGACTTTCAATATTATCACAGACAAAACTGCCACCGTGGCGTCCTCGGCTGGTGTAAATCAGCTCCTTGGCGCGCAGGGTATTCAACGCCTCGCGTACCGTGATATGCGAAACCCCCAGCATCTTGGCCAGCTCTGCTTCGTTGGGCAGCTGTTCATGGGCTTGCAACAGCCCAGTCATGATGGCATTGGCGAGGCGGGTCACAATCTGTTCCGCCCGGCTTGCCTGTCCGATTGGCGCGAATATTATCGCATGCGTCATCATCGTTATGCTTTTACCGGTTGTCCACGAGGAAAACAGTCTTAACACAGCAAGGGTATTTTTCAAAGCACTGCGCCACGCCTACCAGTGAGAATTTCCGGCGAGTGCATTTTTCTTAGGTTTTAAGTGAACTTATCAAGGATAAAACGATGCAACGACTGAAACATTTTATTGATGGTCAATACGTTGATACGGCATCAACGGCCTACTTTGACTTGATTAGTCCGGTGGATGGTAGCTGCTATGCCCAAAGCCCGAAAGGAGAGGCTCCCGAGGTAACCTTGGCGTATCAGGCGGCGACGCGCGCCTTTAAGCAATGGCGGCGTTCCACGCCCTCCGAGAGACAAAAAGCGTTACTACAGTTGGCCGAGGCGGTGGAGGCCAATACGCAGCGCTTTGTCGAGCTACAATGTCGGGAAACCGGGCAATTAAAGCACTTTATAGAGAAAGAAGAGGTCGCCGCGTCCTGCGATGCTTTGCGTTTCTTTGCCGGGGCTGCCCGTCATTTAGAGGGGCGGGCCAGCTATGAATATCTGGACGGCTTCACTTCAACCATTCGCCGCGAGCCGTTGGGTATAGTCGGGCAAGTCACGCCATGGAACTATCCTTTTATGATGGCTATCTGGAAAATCGCGCCCGCCTTAGCTGCTGGTAATACGGTAGTGCTTAAGCCGAGCGATACGACGCCAATGAGTACCCTATTATTGGCTGAACTGGCAGCAGCGTTTTTCCCGAAAGGAGCCTTTAATGTGATCTTGGGGCAAGCAGAAACCGGCTCGCTGGTGGTGTCTAATCCTAACGCGTCACTGGTCTCCATTACCGGATCGGTGCGCGCCGGTGTCCAAGTCGCCACCTCTGCGGCGGCCAACCTCACCAAAGCCCATTTAGAGTTAGGCGGTAAAGCACCGGCCATCGTGTTTGCCGATGCAAATATTGAAAAGGCGATTGAGGGTATTACCACCGCGGGCTTCTTCAATGCGGGCCAAGACTGTACCGCCGCGACACGTATATTGGTCGAGGCCTCAATTTATCCAGCATTCTTAAAGCAGTTGGTCGCCAAGACTGAACAGATCCGTTTCGGACAACCCGATGATACCGATGCCTTATTCGGAGCACTTAATAGCGCGAATCAGTTGGCGCAAGTCGAAGGCTTTATGCAACGGCTACCCTCCCATGCCAAAGTGGAAATCGGCGGCAGTGCGGCGCAAGGGGCAGGGTTTTATTTCCCCGCTACCATTATTTCGGGTTTAAAGCAGGACGATGAAGCGATTCAACAGGAAGTGTTTGGTCCAGTGATGACCATACAACCCTTCGACGATGAAGCGGATGCCCTCGCCAAAGCCAATGATGTTGATTATGGACTGGCGGCCAGTGTGTGGACCGGCTCAGTAGCGAAAGCCCATCGACTGACGCGCGATCTCGACTTTGGCACCGTATGGGTCAATAACCATATTCCGCTCTGTGCGGAGATGCCTCATGGCGGTTTTAAGAAGTCAGGTTACGGTAAAGATCTTTCAGCCTATGCGCTGGAGGAATATACCCGAGTGAAACATGTCATGATCGATCTTGAGCAAGACTAAGCGAGGTGATAATGCGTAAACTTGGAGCGTACACTCTTTTTACACTCTGCCTGACGAGCGGGCTAAGCTATGCAGAAGCGACGCCGTTAACGGTCGTTACGCAGTATATGCAGGCGTGGAACCAGCACGACAGTCATAAGGCAGGGGCGTATTTCGCGGACAAAGTCAGTTATTACGATGCCTCGGTCGGTGAGCCGGTGGTCGGTAAACAGCAGGCCACACAACAGGTCGTCAAAACCTTCGTCGATGCGGTACCTGACTTACGCTGGGTGATGACCAGTAAACCGGTCTATAACGGCGATACTATCGCGTTTCAATGGCGCTTTAGTGGAACTAACGATGGGGCATGGGCCGGTACTCCGGCCACCCATAAAAAGATCAGTTTTGATGGCGTCAGTTTTATCAAAGTGTCACAGAGTAAGATTATTTATCAGGGCGATTATTATGATTCGAAAAAATTATCGGATCAGTTGAAATAGTTGTTAAGGGCTGCCGCTCGCGCGGCCAGCCTATAATCAGATTAACTTAATGCTAACTCGCTAAGTACTTTTGCTATCTCATTCCTCGCTGAATCACGTAGCGGTTGAATTGGGCGAGGCAGGCAATCCCTCTCGGCAAGCCCCATAATACTAGCCGCAGCCGCGATAACACGTAAACTGCCGCGATATTGAGTAAATAACTGCCAAAGTGGCGAAAGTTGTCGGTTAATTGCTTCAGCGCGTTCGCTCTCACCGGATAACGCAGCCTGGGCAAGACGCTTAGCCACTGCAGGGAACACGCCCGCGCAGACGGAATACCAGACAGCGCATCCGCTCAATAAGCCATTTTTTGCATAGGCATCGCCACTTATCCCTAAAGCAATATCCGCAGGTAGCTGCTGGCGTAATCCGCTGATTTCACGCTTAGCATCAACTAACTGTGTCGAGGTGCCAGGGATTTTTATCGAGCGGACCTGCGATAAACTGCCTAACTCGGCATAGAGCTCAGGGGTGAAATGAAAGTGAGTGGTACCGGGATTATCGTAGACGCAAATGGGAATAGAGCTGTTACGGTTGACCGTTTCAAACAGCCCAAAGACTTCTTCGTGGGTTAAACTGTGATAAGAAACGGGGGCTAATAATAGTGCATCGACCCCGAGTCGCTGCGCTTGCTCCACACGTTGGAGGACCTCTTGTGTACTGATTGCCCCTACACCGGCGATAACGGGTGTCGTTCCTGCCAGCGACTTGGCCTGCTGAATAATACGTTCACGCTGCTGTGGGGTGAAGTAAGCATAACACCCCGTTGATCCCATCAGGCCGATTGAGTCTACGTCTGCCTCGACTAAACGAACAATGAGCTTTTCGAAAGAGACTTCATCAACGTATCCCGCTTTACAAGGCGTGAGTGGGAAGGCACTTAGACCATAAAACATCTTGTCATCCTTATTAAGGTGAAGGGTAGTATCAGAATAATTTCTTTAGTTTTCTGGTCAATATAATGATTAATTTTTTGGTTCTTGTACTGCCATGGTAAAGATGAGTGGCTCGCCGTGCTGGTTAGCGTAACGATGGGTATGGTCGGTATTCGCTACCACTGCATTACCACGCTCTATCAGATATTCCTGCTCATCAATTGTTAGGGTGAGTGTCCCTTGCTGGACATAAATCAACTCTTTGGTACCTGCTGAATGCGCGGGGGAGTTGTAGTGCTCGTTAGGGGAAAGCTGCCATTGCCAAAGTTCAAACATATCAGAGCCAGGTGTTCCCGCCAGGAGACGGGCACTTCCACCCTGTTCTCCTTCCCATAATAGGGGCATCGCATCGGCTGTAATTTGATAGACCGTGGGCGTATCCGTGACGTCGACTAAATCCGCTACAGATATTTTTAGGATATTTGCAATTTTGCATAGAATGGCGATGCTTGGATTGGCTCGACAAGCTTCGATCTCAACCAGCATACCCTTACTAACGCCTGACATTCGCGAGAAATCATCTAACGAATATTTTTGCGTTTTTCGGTAGTGCTTGAGCTTTAGCGCAATCGCTCCACTGATTGATGAAGGCTGTCTGACTAAGTAGGTCATTATATTGACTATTCCAGTAGGGGTTATTATCATGGTAAAAATTTACCGATAAAGGATTGTGCTATGTCAGTTGTCTCCCCGTCAATCTCTCCATCCGTGATAACTCTTGCTCCCGATTTCACTGCAATCAGTATTACCGTTACCGCGGCATCGGTTACCGACGAGTCGGTAGGGCGTCGTCGACTTATGCAAGCGGTTACTGCGGTGCTGGACGGCCAACCTACTTGGGCATTGGAACATTTTGCACAATGGAGTGAGGTTTTCCGTGCATTCGGTGCCAAGCCTAAGCGAACACCCTGTTCTGCTGAGGCTCTGCATAAAAGGGTGATGCGAGACGGAAACATGGCGAGTATTGATCCCATTGTAGATTTATACAACGCGGTTAGTCTTTTCTTCGCGGTGCCAGTCGGTGGAGAGAATCTTAGCGCCTATCAAGGTTCCCCTAAGCTACTACGGGCGACAGGGAGTGAGCCTTTTGATACCGTACAAGCCGGCAATGACGTCATCGAATATCCTGAACCGGGTGAAGTGATTTGGACTGATGATCATGGTGTCACTTGTAGACGCTGGAACTGGCGACAAGGTAGTAGAACGCGTCTCAGCGTAGAGGATCAGCAGATGTGGTTTATTCTTGAAAGCTTGCCCGCAATGCCTTTCGACGCGCTCCAATCTGCAGCCAAAATGTTAACCGATGGTCTGGATGAAATGATGCCAGGGTGCAACTATCAACTCACGGTTCTCAACGCGGCGTCAGCGAGCTGATTTAATCTGTAAAAGGGTAATCACGGGTTATTACCCTTCTCGAACGGATACCTCTTGAGGGTGATAACGCCCATTCCACTCTTCACGGGTGATCTCCCATAATGTCGAGGGAATATCGCCAATATGGTATTCACCAATCTCTTCTCGGATCATTCGCATACCGCTCTGCTGTGAGATCTTAAGAGAGCGCTGATTCTCTCTCGCTTTGGGTGCACGCAGAACCGGTTGCTTTAGTTGATTAAACCAAAAGTCAGTGGCAGCGTGGCAGGCTTCGCGCATATAACCTTGGCCTTGCCATTCTGGTACTAACCAAAATCCGCGATTATTATCCACTTCTAAGGCGAGCCGGATTAGACCGATAAATTGGGTAGGCGAAGTGAGAGGGCGCAACGTCCAAACCCACTCCGTTTGCTGCTGGATCGCATGTAAGGTCTTTTCACAAAAGAATTCTGCTCCGTTGGCAGGGTAGGGCCAAGGCACTTTACGCGTCAGGTATTTCACTATATCCCAACGTGGGAAGGCTTGCTGAATAAGGGGAGCATCTTCTTTCACCAAGGGGGCGAGGATAAGACGAGCAGTGTCTATACGAGGCAGCATAACGACTCCAATCCAAATCAACAGTAGACGTTATTTTTACGACACTTATTACCTTAGCTCAAGGGATTCGTGCGGCGCAGGCCTATCGCGGCGCCTGACTGAAGTCACGAAATAGCTGCGCCAAGTAGGCGCTGATTGGCCCTAATTGATGATCTTTGCGCTGGACTAAATAAAATGTCGCTTGCGGGGCAGGAGTAACAAGATCGAGGGCCACCAATTGATCGCTGAGAATCGGGGTATTCACGATATGGCTCGAGATGATGCTTAAGAAATCACTCTGCGTCACCAAGCTGGCACAAGCGATCAGGCTTTCACAGGTAACCCTGACTTGTGGTAGCGAGTGGCCACTGTACAACTGTTCTAGCAACGAATAATAGCTACTGGTAGAGGGGGGCATGGTCCACTTAGCCTCGCTGAGTTCGCAAAGGTGCTTAGCGTGACGTAGCGGATGACCTTGTCGAACCACTACAGGGTAGTCGACAACCGCTAAAGGTTCGAAGCTTAATTCACGCTCAAAAGGCAGTTGGGTCACGGTATTGATAGTGAAATCCAATGTCCCTTGGCGTAACGCCGGTAGCATCGAAGAGAGTTGTCCCTCGACGATATGCACATTCACTCGCGGATAACGTTGTTGAAAGCAGTCAATTACCTTGGGCATCAGGGTACAGGCCATACTGCCGCCAATGCCCAAGCGAATCTGGCCGGTAATATCTCCGAGGTGTTGAGACACCTCCTCCTGAGCGATACGAATTTCCTCTAATACCAATCGAGCATGGCGGTAGAAATGCTCACCGACATCATTGAGCTGAATACCTTGCGGATGCCTTTCCAAAACACGCGTGCCAAGGATCTGTTCAAGTTCTTGAATCGCCTTGGTCAGTGCGGGTTGAGAGAGCCCAGCGTTGCGGCTGGCAGCGCGAATACTCCCTTGGCTGACGACATTGACTAAAGCACGAAGATGATGAAGTTTTAAGCTAATAGGCATAATAAGTGATAGCTATCGGTTATCAGGATTAACAAATTAGCATCTTACGTCGGCCTAATCCATTCGCTAGATTCAAATTTTACCCGTTCAATATGAGAGTGGCTTATGACCTTTATCACGCAGGCAGTGGATGAGTTGCAGGATGAAATGCGTACCCAACGGCGGGACTTACACCGCTTTGCGGAAACCGGCTGGGTTGAGTTTCGAACAGCCTCGCTTGTCGCGCAGAAACTGCATCAATTGGGTTATCACTTAGCGCTAGGACAAGCGGTCATCGATGCGGACTCAAGAATGGGGCTGCCGAGTGCCGAATTTCTGGCGGAACAGGAAGCGCGGGCGAGGGCGCAAGGGGCCTTAGAGCCTTGGATCTCCTCATTTTCTGGGGGCTTCTGTGGGGTGGTCGCGACGCTGGATACGGGTAAGCCAGGTCCCGTGATGGCTTTTCGGGTGGATATGGATGCTCTCGATCAGACAGAGGCCAAGGATGGGGAACACTTCCCTCAACGCGAGGCTTTCGCCTCGGTCAATCCCGGTATGATGCACGCCTGTGCCCATGACGGACATACCACAATTGGTTTAGCGCTGGCCAAGGTACTGATGTGCAATAAAGAACGGCTCAGTGGCAAAATAAAATTGATTTTCCAACCCGCAGAAGAGGGGGTCCGCGGGGGGAAAGCCATGGTCGCAGCAGGCGTGGTGGACGATGTGGATTTGTTCACGGCGATTCACTTAGGTACAGGGGTGGCCGAAGGGGAAATTGTCTGCGGCAATGATAGTTTTCTCTCCACCACTAAATTCGATCTGACCTTTACCGGGGTGGGTGCGCATGCGGGCGGTAATCCCGAGCAAGGGAATAATGCGCTGTTAGCCGCCGCGCATGCGACATTAGGTCTGCATAGCCTAACCCAGCACAGTGGCGGCGTAGGACGGGTTAACGTCGGCGTCCTGCAGGCAGGAAGTGGTCGTAATGTGGTCCCCGATATTGCGGTGATGAAAGTCGAAACACGCGGCGAGAATAACCGGATCAACGACGACATCTATCAGCGTTGCCAACAGGTGATTGCCGGGGCTGCTGCGATGTTTCAGGTAGATTATCAGGTCCAGCTAATGGGTAGCGCACGAAGCTGCTCACCCAGTCCAGAGTGGGTAGGCTTTATCCATCAACAGGCGCAAAAATTGGGAATTTTTACCTCGGTTATCGATCAGCAAGTCCATGCTGCAGGCTCCGAAGATGCCACCTATATGATGGAAAGAGTGCAGGAATTGGGTGGGCAGGCTTCTTACGTTATTTTTGGCTGCCAGCTCGCGGCGGGTCACCATAATGCCCGTTTTGATTTCGATGAATCGATCATGAGTCAGGCAGTTAAAACCTTGGCGGCGTTGGCCTTCCATCAGGCTGAATTCCAATGGCCTTGCTGATCAGTCATGGCATAAAAATTGCCTGTTAACCCTTAGCGGCGTACTTGAGCCAGTACCCGCTACATCGCATCAACCCATGGTCGAGTAGGAGTGTTAATGAGTGTTATAACGCCAATCAGACAACCGAATAAGCTCTTCCACTGGATAGAGAGAGCCGGGAATAAACTGCCACATCCCTTCCTGCTGTTTCTTTATTTAATTATGATCTTGATGGTAGCCAGTGCGGTAATCAGCCACTTTAACTGGAGCGTTGTTAGCCCCGTTAACGGTGAAAGGATAACCGTTAACAATATTCTTAGTCCGGCCGGTATTCAGTGGTTTCTTCCTAATATCATCAAAAATTTTAGTGGTTTTGCGCCGCTCGGCTCTATTTTAGCGCTGGTGCTGGGGGCGGGGTTAGCCGAAAAAGTCGGGCTACTGCAAGCGCTGATGATCAAGATGTCGTCACTTATCCACCGACGTTATGCCAGTTATATGGTGTTATTTATCGCCTTCTTTAGCCACCTCTCGTCGGATGCCGCATTGGTTGTCATGCCCCCGCTTGGGGCATTAATATTCTTAGCTGTGGGGCGACATCCGGTGGCTGGGTTGCTGGCTGCGATCGCTGGAGTTGCGTCCGGTTTTACCGCTAACTTACTGATTGTTAGTACTGATGTGCTGCTCTCTGGCATCAGCACCGAAGCGGCGAAATCGGTGAATCCTGCCTTGCAAGTGTCTGTCATCGATAACTGGTTTTTTATGGCGGCGTCGGTGGGTGTCTTGACGCTAGTAGGGGCCTTACTGACCGATAAGTGGGTCGAACCGAGACTTCCGGTTTGGAAGGCGAACGCTGATCAGGCGTTACCCAGCCTAACGCCCTTGGAGAATCAAGGGCTGAAAGCCGTGGCGGTGACAGCATTGATGTTCCTTGTCGCCGTGGTGGCGCTGGCCGCCCCCGCGCAGGGTATTTTACGCAATCCCCAGACAGGCAGCCTTGTACCTTCGCCCTTAATGCAAGGGATTGTGCCGATTATCATTCTTTTTTTCCTGATAACCTCAGTGGTTTACGGTAAGCGTACCGGGCAGATCCGCCAAGCGGGCGATATCCCAGCCTTACTCACTGAGTCGATGAAAAATATGGCCGGTTTTATCGTGATGGTCTTTCCCCTTGCGCAGTTCGTCGCACTGTTTACGTGGAGTAATATGGGGAAATTTATGGCAATGGGGCTGACCAACTTGATGCAGAGCGCCGATATTCATGGTGCACCGGCATTTATCGGTCTGTTACTGCTTTCCGCGTTGTTATGCATGTTTATCGCCAGTGGCTCGGCGATTTGGTCAATTCTAGCGCCAGTATTTGTGCCGATGTTTATGGTATTAGGTTTTCATCCCGCCTTCGCACAAATTATCTTTCGTATCGGTGATTCATGCGTCCTACCGCTGTCGCCCTTATCGCCCTTTCTACCGCTATTCCTAGGGTTTTTACAGAAATACGTTAAAGAGGCTGAACTGGGCACCTATTATCGGCTGATTATGCCGTATCCACTGGTATTCTTTATCAGCTGGATTGTACTGCTCAGCCTTTGGTATCTCTGTGGCTTACCAATAGGGCCTGGCGTGTATCCTCATCTAGGATAATTTATTTCTACGACGAGGGCGGGTCATCGGGTAGTTGCTGGGCTTTGCGCTGTTGTGCACGGCCCAAGACAACGCTCAATGCTGCCCAGCCAGCTGCCAAAATCATGCTAAATAGCGTTAAGGGTAGGGCGGCAACCCCCAGTAGGCTCACGGCCTGATAACTCCATGCCCCGACCTGATCACCGACACGGTAGACAAGGGTATCGATAAATACCTTGGCGTGATATTTCTCTGAGGTGGGGACCACGGTAAACAAGATCTCGCGGCTGGGACGAGCTAACGCAAAGTTAATGGCTCTTCGCACTATGGTGAAGCCGACCAGCACCGATAAGCTCGGGGCCACTCCTAGCCAGCCAAAGCCCAAGATACTGACTAGCGGTAGCAGGGCTAAGCTTAGCGCAACTCCCCAGCGTGAAATAATTTTACCGCTGGCCGTTAACTGGCAAATCAGGGTTAACACGTTTATCGCCAAATCGACATTAGCAAAAAAAGTGGTTCGTTGTGCCGGTTGGCTAAAGGCGTGTTGCACGATAGCGGCCTGTTGAAAATAGAGCAGGGTTGAGGTAACCGAATAAAATAAAATATACCCGCAAATGCCTAATAAATAGGGGGAAGCTAGTGTCTGACGAATACCGATTAACAGTGGCGTAAGTCCACCCGCTGAAGAAGAGTGACTTGCCTTCTCTTCTGTTGCTGACTGCGACAGCCGACGGCCACAATGCGATAAACGTTTAGCACTAAAGACGGACACTTGAATTAGGCAAACGGCAATAATCAATAAAACGGGGGTTGAGAGATGATTGGCGACTAAACTGGTTAGACCGGAACCGCTAATTGCGCCGATCGTCGCCGCCGCGGCCAATAAGCCAAACAGTCGTTTGCCGCGCTCGCTATCAAAAATATCGACAATTAGCGCCCAGAACACGGATACTGCAAACAGATTAAACACCGAGACCCAGATAAAAAACGCCCGGCCTAAGAACAGATCGTGCAGCCCACCGTGGCGCGCAAAACCCAGAGCGAAGGCGCAGAGGATCAGCGCACAGGCTTGATAGCTATAGCTAATAAAGCGCTCTCGAGGGAGCCGCTGAGACAGCCTGTTATAAGGCCACTGTAGCAACAGCATGGTGATCAACACCGCCGTAAACAACCAAGGCAGTGAGTGTGCGCCGGTGAGGGTACTGACCGTATCGCGGATCGGGCGCAAGATATAGTAAGCGCAGAGTAGTGAGAAGATATATAACCAGCCCCAACAGAGGGGGGCCAGTTCTTCTTGCTTAATCGATACTAGGCGCTGAAAGCGCCCGAGTAACGGCGACCTAGTAGGCTGAGTCATCACTAATTACCGTGCGTCTGCCAATTGCGCGCGAAGCGCTTTCTCGTCTAATACCTGTAAGAACAGCGACGATCCAGGTTGGAAACGGGTCGCGGTCGCGAGATCCCCTGTCTTCACCGGCGCAAAACCGGCTTTCTGGATTAACGTTTTGGCTTGAGCCAAGGCTTGTGGGTTATCGCCCGCATAAGGCACAGCAATCAGCGGTGAGTGATGCGCATTCGAGGCAATGGCAGTGGCAGCCAATGAATTAAAGGCTCGTACCACATGTGCGCCCGATAGGTATTGCGCCGATGCCTTGCCGCTCCCTAGACTCAGCGCTTTTGCTGCGGTCGCTCCGTCACGACCAGGATAAGGGTTGCTAACATCGATCACGGTTTTCCCAGCAAGTTGCTGATGAAGGGATTGACCCAGTTGAGGCAGGGCGCCATAAGGGACGGCCATCACCACGACATCGCAAAATTGACTGGCCTGCTCGGCGGTGCCTACCTGAGTACCGTGACCGATATCCTTGGCAGTGGACTGCAAACTGTCGGGGTGGCGTGAGGCGAGCATCACGTGGTATCCGGCATCGGCCCAGAGTTTTCCAAGGGTTTCCCCCATATTACCCGCCCCAACAATGCCAATATTATGGACCTCGGGTGCAGAGGAAGGCGTTGCCGCGAGGGCTGCATGGCCTCCTAGCGTGGTGGCGAGTAAAAGGGAGGCAACAGCAGTGATTTTTTTTACAGACATAATATCCTCGTAGTAATGGTATCGGTTCCAATCGGGCGCGAAAAATTAGGCTTTCCACAGGGTTAAGATACCGCCTTGTTTGCCTGTCACCGGATCGGTAGTGGGCATAGCGATATTCGCGATATGGCGCTGAGCTTCGGCCAACTTACTCGGGTCGTCATGATAGAGATCAGGGCTTAAGCCTTGAGGATAGGCGCCCAACACTTGGAAATCCTCACTGGCCGAAAGTTGTTTATGGCCAACCCCCGCCGGGATAAGGATAACATCACCTTGTTTAACCGTTACTGTTGGCCCAGTCTCGCCGCCAAGCTGCACCTTGGCACTGCCCTGGCTAACGCCTAATAGCTCATGGGTGTTGGAGTGGTAATGGGTAAAGGGGAAGATTTGGTAGCGCCACTGTACCGGCCAACCATTTTTAGCGAAGAGATCGCTTAGGTACTCATCCGCATTGGAGGCCGATGCGGGGACTGCTTGCTGATAAATGAGTAAAGGCAGTTTATCGTTCGGCACGCCATTCACCACTTTCGTCAGCGAAAGAGGTTGGATGGCTACATGGGGAGAAGCTGGCTGAGAGTGCGCATAACCACTCAACGGCATGGCCGAGGCGGCGAGCAATAGTTGGCAGAAGTTGCGTCGAGAAAACTGTGAAGGAGAGGTCATCTTCATCGTGCGCTCCTGTGTGAGATAAAAAGGAATACCTCTTAAAATATGTGACCTAGATCGCTATTCTGTCAAGGTAAGCCGAAAAAAAGGCACTGCCGTCGGGATACTCACGCAGTGCCAAAATCATCCTTGAAATACCCAAATATTAAGTGGAACAAAGGACTAACAGGATCCGAAGGAAGCTAAAAGGGGATTTATGCAGATTGAGTGTATTGATCTTTCTCGACAAGCTTATCGAGAAAAATATAAAGCTTTTCATTCATCTCTTCATAGTGATGCGCCCGTAAGGTACTGATCGAATTGATAAACGGGCGGTCATGGGTAGCGTCGAGATTTTTTCCCGCATGGCCGATAAGTTGCTCCACAACGTCGCGAGTAAACTCCATGTGGCACTGAAATCCGTAAACGAGCTCAGAGTAGGCGACGATTTGTCGAGGACAGCCCTCACTGACGGCTATGACCTTTGAATCCGCTGTCAAACCAGGCATGTCATTATGCCAATGGCCTACATCTAGACTATCGCCAAAATGGGAGAACAGGGGATTTTCTTTACCAGCAGCCGTTAGAGTCAGGGGAAAATTACCGATTTCAGGATGAGGACTCGCGCTAAACGCGGCACCCAATGCTTCCCCTACTAATTGAGCGCCCAAACATATCCCGATCACTAATTTGTGTTGATCAATCGCTGAACGAATGAGCCGCTGTTCGGCTATTGAGTCGAAGTGAGCACATTCAGAGAGTGTAGTATTTGGATTCTGCGGGCCACCCATAACGATTAACAGATCGATATTTCGCGCATTATTTGGTAGCGTTTCGCCAAGATAGACTCGAGAGTGAGTGATCGTATGGTGCCGTGTTTGTGCCCAGAGTTCGTAAGCTCCAGGCGCTTCAAAAGCCTCATGAATAATAAAATGTACGTTCATAATTAATCTTCTTTTTAATGGCTGAAGTGATAGGGTTGGCTCAACGCGGAGATAAGTGGGTAGACTCTGAGCGCTCAGTGAGGTCATCTTAACGGGGGAAGATATTTTTTAAATGCCATCGAATATAGATAAAGCGCCAAGACACAGTGAAGCAGTGGGCTGGTCTTGTACTGCCATCGATTACCAACAAGGTGAGGAAGATCCCAAACATTACCATCTAGAGGGGCAGCTTCTTTATGCGACTCGTGGGGTGATGTTGGTTAAAACGTCAGGGAAAAGTTGGGTGATCCCGCCGCAAAGAGCATTGTGGATCCCGCCTTTACATCAACATAGTTATCAGATCCTTTCGCAAACCCATCTCCGGTCGGTTTACTTTAGCCGACAATTTATTGAACAGTGTGACGCTTTCGTTCATCGAGAATCTGTTCACGTAATTACGATGACTCCGCTACTAAAAATCCTCATCGCATCGCTGTTTGATCAGCATTATAGTAAACAGAATCAGCAAAAAATGGCTGCGCTATTACTCAATCTATTTCATGAGGCGCAACCCCTCGCCGCAGAACTGCCGATGCCAGAGATGAAACGTTTATCGCTCGCTGTCAGGCCGTTAATTTTTGGACAACGCTGGAATTTACCGATGAGCGACTTGGCCGATATTGCCTCGCTTTCAGAAAGAAGTTTTACACGCTTGTTTAAAGCTGATACGGGGATTAGTTTTCGAGTCTGGAAGCAGAGGGCGAGGATCTATTTGGCGTTAGACCTCCTAGCAAAGGAGGTCTCGATTAAACAAGTCGCTTATCAGCTTGGATTTTCTTCACCCGCGTCCTTCACGGCTGCATTTCGTTCTATCACTGGCGGCGTTCCGCGCGACTTCAAATATCCTAAAGAGGGAGAGGGATCCCGCTTTAATGTCTAATATGTGCGTGCCAGAGCGCAAGACGAAAGGCCATACGTTTTATATATTTTGGATACTTCGCAGAGAGTAGGTAAGCACAGAGACGTTGCATGGTACACCTCACTAGTCATGGGTCAGAGAGAGTACAACAGATAGAGATGTCAGAAATATGGCAATAAAACGCCCAATATTGGGCGTTTTGCTGCGTTAGGCATTTTCAATCGTGGGGGGGACAGCATCTTCCTTACTGTAACGCTTGCGCATCATGGTCTCGATCTCTTCCAGAGATTTATCTTTGGTTTCGGGCAGACAACAGCAAACAAAAATTAACGACACAAGGTTTATGGCGGCAAACACATAGAATGTCTGATTACCCATCGCCGATAACATCGGTGGGAAGGCGAAGGCCACGGCTGCATTACAAATCCATTGGCACGCCACCGCAGTACCGGTTAACGCACCGCGTAATTTCATCGGGAAGAGTTCAGACATCAACAACCAATAGATTGGCGCGACACACATCTGCATAAAGAATAAGAACAGCAGGATACACGCGAGCGCTAAGTAACTTTGGGTCAGATCCTTCGGCAGAAAGATCAACACAGAGCCGAGGGCGATCTGCATCAAAATAACCGCGATTAAGCCAAAAATGAGCATCGAACGCCGCTTAACGTGCGAGACGGCTTTTAACGCAATTAAGGCGGCAATCACGGCGACCACACCATTGCCGATGGTGGCGGTAAGTGAGGCGTTGGTCCCCATTCCCGTTGTCTTTAAGATGATCGGGGTGTAGTACATAAAGGCGTTTACACCGGTAAATTGTGCGACAGCTCCCATACCGATACCCAGTAACAGTAGACGCACTACCCAACGTTCCTTCAATAGCTCTTTGGTTGTTGGCCCTTCGCGTGAGGCTTTAGCTTGTTCACGCATCTGGTTAATCTCTTTACGGACCTCTTTATGCGAGCGGCGCAGTCGGCGCATGATGCGTACGGCTTCACGTAATCGGCCTTCGGCAACTAACCAGTGAGGGGAGCCTGGCACAAAGAAGGTGCCGATAAACAGTAATAATCCTGGGATGGTGGCGAGCGCCAGCATATAACGCCACAGATGATTATCGTGTAGCAATACACTCATCAAGGCGCTGACGATATAGGCGGTCAATTGTCCCGCGACAATCATCAGCTCATTTCGACTCACCAACGGGGCGCGGTGACGCGGGCCTGCAATTTCGGCGATAAAGACCGGAACGGTGGACGAGCCTCCGCCGACAGCGATCCCCAGTAAGAAGCGCATTACCACCATAATATGGACATTCGGGGCTAGGGTCGTCCCCAACGCACCTAAGACGAATATCAGGGCTAACGTGCGTAAGGTGATGCGACGGCCGAAACGGTCGGAAACGAAGCCGCTAATAAAGGCACCGACTGCGGCACCGAAGATCAAGGCTGAGGTGACTAAGCCCTCGGTGAAAGGGGTAAGGTTAAGTCCGCCTTGATCCAAT
>Ga0157363_1001173_pt1 | contig 21501 bp, 15 predicted proteins | sample AttsexASBM1_FD_111477 | JGI IMG/M metagenome (GOLD analysis project Ga0157363, IMG submission 111477) | Fungus gardens microbial communities from leaf cutter ant in Ribeirão Preto, State of São Paulo, Brazil - Atta sexdens ASBM1 | ecosystem: Host-associated > Fungi > Mycelium > Unclassified ... | reverse complement strand
AGAGATACTCCTATTCAACTTAGTCTTCTATGGCAGAGTCCTATCTTACTCCTGTCAATGTCTCATCACTGAAACCTCTGCTTAGGGCAATAGGGGCTATACCACTGAAATTCTGAGCATCTCCTATATTTTTACTTGTATATAAGACTAATAATTACACTATAATTTGCTAGTCTGATAATTAACAAAGATAAACTCTTATTGAATTCAATCTCTAGTGTTCAATGGCAATATACCAATCAGCACTTACTCCTATCTCAGACTTCATTCATTCATCTGAAATTGTGACCATATGGCTTGTAGGAGACACAACATATAAGTTGAGGCCAGGGTCATTCCAACAAGTCTGCATCACCAAGCTTATTATATGATGTTTCTACACTCTATGCATGTCTGAGCCAACTCTGTGAACTTTCATCTTCAAGTGTGAACCACACCTAACAAACAATATGCTTTGTACTTTCTTTCTTTTAGTAAGCTGAAATTTTGATCTTAGAGTAAAAAGATTGGATATATAATAAAAGAGCTATAAGGAGTGTTACAAACTTCATTCAGCTTATATCAGTAGATCAATTCTTACAAATAAAGTTGTATTAGAAAGCCTTAAATGAAAAATATCTATATATATGTGAAATGTATAAAAGTGACAACAAACTGCTGAGATGTCAGACCACTATTAGTAACTACAAAGTTTTATTGGCTATTATCTTATAAATAGCTAGATAAATTCAATCAATTAAACATTATGTTGAAAAGCACTCATTAAACTGTCTCTAGTAATATGTGATATATTATATAATGATCAGTATTTATAGAAATACAAGTATATTAATATAGTGACATAATTAATTATCTTCTAAAATTAGCCTAATATCTGCTAAGATAGATAATAGCTTCTATCAGGTATGAGTATTGATTATATGATGAAAACAGCCTGTGTATGTTTTTATTTTTTATTTTGGACTTAAATGAAGAAGTATAATGTAATACTATGCATAATAGTCACATATGTTACTGTCACAGATCACACAATCATGTAACATGGAGAAGATTATAAAAGGTTTTAGAATAGATAACATCATATAGCATAATATTATAAACTGACTTCCAGAATATCTGAGATATTTACTTCCTAATCTCTGGATAGAACTCTAATCATTTTTAGGTGTAATTCTGCGTCTGTACTTGTTCATGCATGATGTCATGGTATACTTAAACCTTTATATTTGATTTTGATTTTCTTTTCTTTTTATCTATTTTTCTTGATTTTATTTTATTTCTTGGACAATGAAGAGGCATGTGACTGCAGCCACATAACATGATGTCATAGACATATAATGTAGAAGAAAGAGCTGAAAAGAATGACATCAAGATATATATCTATAGCATATTCATCTCATAATGTATACATAGTGCACTTATAGACAATATATAAATTTTAGAATAAGTTTATCATTAGCATGGACCATGTACTAGTATATATATTATAGAAATACATCAAGGACTTCTTGTCAAGTTCTTTTGTGATCTCCACAAAACTCTTGCTTTATAAGACTACTTAGTATACTATTAATTGTTTAGATTAGTGGTTGTTATAACCCATAGATCAACCTCTTGTGTTTTATCTCTTGGCAACTTATCATCTAGACTCCTAGTTTCTAAAAACTGTCTTTATAATGTCTTATTAGTTATCCCTTAAACTACTATTTTCTATCCACAGTTCCAACTATAAACTTAGTATTTAAAACCAAGTAGATACTTTATAGTATTCAGTCTGAAAATTGACTAAAAACTGACCAAAAATCTTCCAACATTCTTTCTTTCACTTTTCTGACTAAGCTGTAAGTTAGTCTTCCCTGATATCTTATTATCTAAAATTATGACCATGTGACAGATAGTAAGCACAACATATAAGTTGAGGTCAAGGTTGTTATCCAAAATCATATTGCTAATTTATAGATAAGATTTCAAGCTTGATCTGCAATCCATGTATTTTACCCAACCTTACAAGTATTCTCATCTATTCCCAGATAAGTTTCTATACTTGATCTAACCTTCTTTCTATGTGACTGATTGTAGACATTTGTTTGAAGTGAGATCTGCTCATTTTAATATATAGCAATATTAGTCTTATAGAAAGCATATGGACTTTAGAGTAGATTAGTTGTAGTATGTGCTCAAACCATAGTCTGTATTATATAAGATAGACTAGCTTATACTAGAAACTCCATTGAGTTCTCTTATATTATTCAATATAATAGTATGTCTTTTGTCTTAGCTTTGAAGACTTAAATTATAACAACTCTTTTATAGATATACTTTTGTATTTGAGAATTAAACCTCAATCTTAACCTTTATTCTCATCAATTATCTTAAACTTCTAAATCACTCCTAATCTCTAAGAGTTTACTCAAGGCTTGGATATCACAAATAAATGAGTAGTTTATTTTGTAATAAAGAGATATAATAGTAAGAAAAGAAGAAGTAGAAGATTTTTCCTTTTTTTAATATTAACTTATAAGATGATTATATGAACCTCAGATAATTCAATAGGACTTTGAAGGCTTAGTTCTAAGAAAATAATACTGTCATATATCAGATTTCAACTCCAAGTGTTGATGTTTCTCAACTCTAAACTCTATAATTAACTTATCTCTCACAGTAGAGTTACTCTCTTTGAAACTCCATGATGTCATAGTTGAGAACAGTAGACTTAGTTATTTTTTTATTTTTCTTTCTTATTTTTATTTTTATTTATTTTCACATCTATTTTATAACTTAGATTAGATATTAGTATGATGTCAAGATCAATCCCTCTTTCTCTTATACTACCATCTTGAATGATAGCGCCTAATAGAGAACTAGGGAATAAATACTGTTTTACTCATAACATGGCTTCAAACAACTATACAAACATGGATATGGATAGTTTCAACAATTTATTCAAGAATATTAGCAACAATTTCGACAAGGTGAGAGGACATTCCCTTGCACAAAGTGCACACTGCCCTAGAACCCCTTTGCTGTCCTTGAGTGACTGCAACAAGGATTATGCAACAAGAGTTCAGAAAGCAAGTAACAGGATGGATGAAGATGATTCTGTCACTACATCTAACAGCATTCAGCTTGTATATACAAATTCTAAAGGTCAGAATAGTCAAGTCAGCAATGTGGCTGACAATACTAGCTCCACATGTCAACAATGTACTATAAACAAGATACCGGCCCTTAACCAATTGGCAGGCAACAATGTGGTCAACATACAATTGAACTATGACATTGGTCAGGCTCTAGACCCAGAGTCTTGGGATGGTGACTTCTATGCTATTTCCTTGCACAGATCTATGGAATACTTGGCATCGGACACTAAGATCATTAAAGATTCTCCCACCAGGATGTGAAAATACATTCTTGGTAAGTCTATTCATGAGAACAAGGCTAATAGTGTCAAAGATCTTGAGGATGTTGGTAAGGTGGCCTGGAAATTCATTTTTACCATCTATGAATCCCATTGGGATGGTCTTTATGTTAACAACTCTAGGATGTTATTTACAAACAAAGTCAAGTCAAAGTTAACCCTAATGTTAACAAGACACTGGTCAATGGCAAAGACAAAGAAACAGTTAAGACCACTTATGTCTCACCTCTTCCTTCTCCAATTCCGGCAAAGTCACCTAAAGAGGTCAACAAAATCTTGAAATTTTTCAAGGGAAACTCAAATCATCCTCAGGAGAAGTCTTATGCTCAAGCATTGGCCAAGTCTAATACAACTAATATTGCATTGGATACCTTGAAGATTAAAGAAACGTTCCCGCATCTTCAAAACAAGAAAATTGATCAGATACAAAAGATCATTAGTGGCGACAATAAACCTAGGCCACATATCAATATGACTACAAGAGGTTCCTCCCACAAACAAATTATCATTCCGATGAATAACAAAACAGTGAATAAATTCCTCAAAGATACGAGCATGCATATAATCAACATCAATCTTGCTCTCAAGAACATTAAATTAAAAGTGATGGCAGACTTCATTTGCGTTGAAGACAAGGATATTATTATTTCAACCAATAATGTCACTAACTCTTCAGATCTCCAAGAAGTTGAAAAATATGTCAAGAACATATAGTATATGGAAGTGGATCAAATTTCTTCTCTAAGACTCCCTCAATTGAAATCCTACCTCAAGATTGTAGGAATTCCCTACCTTATGGATCAATCGAACACACAAATGTTGTCTGACAATGTTGAAAAAATCCTTAAAAATAATCACATTTTCAATGATATCGTCTTTGTATCTAAGCCTAGAATTATCAAGGTTTCTCCAAAATTGGATATGTCTATCATTTGGATTGACATATGGGATAAGCAAAACAGCTCTAAAGCCAAAAAAATTATTAACAGGCGATTCAATGTTGGAAGTTCAATTGCCACTGTTTGTAGAGCGAATATGAACTCCAGCATTCTGCAGTGTAAAAACTGCTGGAAATGGGGACATACAGCTGGTGTGTGCCGCATCCAGGGAGCTAAATGTGTTAAGTACAATGGCCCTCATCAAACAATTTATCATCATCATTTTGCATGGTGCTGCAAAGCTAATGACAAAATTAATTCCCCCAGATTAGAAATGCAAAAAAGGGAACTATGCCCACACTCTTTCAAGTGCTTGAATTGTAAAGGCGACCACCAAGCCGACTCACCTGAATGTCCATTCTGAAAGCATAGATTCAATAAGGAATGGTATACAAAAGAATACACTAAACTTTGAAAGAACCAGAAGAATTCAATTTGTTCAACTGTAAACAGCAACGCAATATGATGTTAAAAGACCTCAAGATCTTTTCACAAAATGTCAGGAAAAACAACATCATTATCAATACCATCCTTGAAGTCAATCATGATTTTGACATCATCTTTATCCAAGAACCTTTATAGACAACAACAATTAGGTCTATTCCCAGTTTGAAGAATTGTGAAGGTGTCCCTCTCATTGGTGTTACCAAACATCCAAACTGGCTTACCTTCGCCAGAGAATCTGATGTGGAGAACAACTATCCATGTTATAATCTTAAACCCTTTAGAACAAGATACAAGATCGAACTCTTGTATTAGAGTAAACACAAGAGAACTTGATAGAGAGCTCTTTACAAAGTAGTCTATCTTATATACCTATTCAGATGGTCTGTACTAACTACTGTACACCATACCCTAAATGACCATGTGTAAGGCATGAGGTTAACATCTGGTATATATGTTGTATGACATTACTTCTTCTAGAACCTTCTACTTCCTTCTCTCTTGTTCTATGATCAATGTTGTGATCACACTATTAAATATGACTGATGTGACAGTGTGACCAATCACTTGAACCCTAACCCCAGAGTTCTAAAAATAGAAAATGTAAAATAATTCAAAGGAAAATAGAAAATGAAAATTAAATTAAATTAAATTAAAGTCTATCATTCTTATCTCTTACAATCCAAGAGTCATTATCTATGTTAACATTAGACTATCCTCTTTTCGATTTTCGCTTCACAAAGACATTTTTAACCACAGGGATATTCTTTTTATTTCCTTTTCCAACAATAACAATATTTTCTGGATCATGAATTTATATTCCAATTCTTCTCACTCTACCTTAAAGTATCTGAAGGATACTAAGGCAAATATATGTAACCTTCTTATTATGACTGGGGACTTTAATATTTGGGATAATCGTTGGAATCTTTTATTTCCTCACTATTCATCTATTAGTAATGATTTCATTATTATTGCTGATTCATTCAATCTTGACTTGTCAATGCCCACTAACTAAGTTCTAACTAGGTATTTGGATAATCCTAACAACACAAATTTGGTCATCGATCTCATGTTCTTATGGAGTGGGTCATCAGAACTTAACAACCACACAATTCATCTGGAATGTTGCCTTACATCTAACTATGCTTCTCTCACCATCAGTATACCTATTGTGGAGGAGTTTGTAAACTCTTCTAAATGATCAATTGTCAAGAATAGTGAAGAAGAAGCAGTGTTTATCAAAGACATTACTAATTCTTTCAAAGAGCTCAATACCTTCAACCTATCAGACTCTAATCAACTTGAAAATGCTGTTAACTCCTTTGCCAACTCAGTTGAACGTGCATGGGAAATAAACTCTAAGTCCATCAATGTTACAAAGCATTCAAAGAGCTGGTAGAATGAGGACTGTAATAAGAGTCTAACAAAGTATAAGTTATCAAGAAACCTCGAAGACTGGAAATCTTTCCAAAATACAGTCAAAATCATCAAACGCACTTTCTTTGATAACAAGATACAAGAAATCGCTAACAAAAGATGAGGACCTTGGGAACTTATGAAGTGGGTCAACAAATGAAAACTTCTGGCAATTGAAGCTATCAAATACAACAGTCAACTGTGCTTGAACATTGATGATTTGTGGTGAGCTTTACATCTTTCATTCAACACTGCTTTATATCATAGTGTTGATATCAGTATTTTTAACAAAATCAACTTTATATTACCTTTGCCATGGAACTCTTTTTCCAAAGAAGAGTTCAAGATCGCAATCTTTAGTTACAACAACTTTTCTTCTCCAAGTCTGGATAAATTGTTGTGGAGTCATCTCAAGCTCATTCTACAAAATAATAAGTGTTTGATCAATATAATAAGGATTGCTAATTCATGCATCAATCTAGGCTATTGGCTGTCTCACTTCAAAAAATCAACTATGGTTGTTATTCCCAAACCCAATAAAATGTCCTATGACAATCCTAAATTGTTTAGGCCCATTGTCTTGCTCAATACTGTCAGCAAACTTATCGAAAAAGTCATTGGCAACAGACTTCAATTCCACGTCACATTAAATTCTTTCATATATCCAAGTCAATTAGGGGGTTTGAAATTCAAATCTACGACTAATGCTGGTGTTGTGTTAATGCATATTATTCGCTCAGGTTGGGTCAAGAACCTCTCAACCAGTACCTTAGCATTTGACATTGCCCAATTCTTTCCTTCTCTCAACCACTATTTCCTTACTCTTATTTTGAGGAAAGTGGGCTTTGATTTCTGTATTGCCAATTTTTTCTTGAATTATTTAATTGGGAGAAAAACGAATTACTTTTGGAATGGTTTCACCTCTCCTTCTTTGGATGTTAATGTTGGGGTGGGCCAAGATTCAGCTCTATCTCCTATTTTGTCAGGTCTTTATCTGTTGCCTTTTCTTTACATTTTAGAAAAGTGTCTAAAAATCTTAAAAATTCCAATTTCTATTCTTTCATTTGTAGATGATGGTCTCCTTTTATCACAGAGCAAATCATTTTCAATTTCCAATTCCCATCTCTTTTGTAGTTACAATATAGCAACAATCCTTCTTTCAAAATTCGGACTTATAGTTGAACATTTGAAAACTGAAGTCTTTTATTTTACTAGGTCCCAAGGGAGTTTCAATCCTCCTCCCCTTGATCTTTCCCCTATTGGAGAACCCATCCTTCACCCCAAGGAATTGTGGAAGTACCTGGGATTTGTTTATAACAGGAAATTGACCTTTCATCAACACATCAATTTCTATTTGAACAAAGCAATGTCTATGGTTAAGTGTATGAAGATACTTGGCAATTCAAATCATAGATTAATTCCTAATCAGAAATGTCTCCTTTATCAAAGTTGTGTTCTTCACATCGTGCTTTATGGCTTTCAACTTTGGTACTATAATCACGCACCTCTATCATATCCATTGAAGATGCTTAGGAAAATGCAAAGAAGAGCCGCTCTATGGATATTAGGAGTGTTCAAAATGTCACCTATGCTGGGTATAGAAGCTATTGCAGGTCTTATTCCCATCAACCTTCATCTGCAGAAACTGGGTGGAAGATCTCAGCTTAGATCACATTCACTATCTCCCAACCATATCATCCATTCTTTTATGGAACCAATAAATTCATCATCATTTCTATTGATTCCTCAACACTTGTCTTCACTTGGGTCTCTCACAAAATGTCAATGTGAGCTTGTTAAAGGTCATGTTGTAGACATGAACAATAGGTTTAACAAAGTTTTTCCTTCCTTTTCCCCTCTTCATCCAGAGTTCGCTCCAGGAAACAGAGTTATTGACAATTTTTCAGATTGATTTTCTTTCAATTTATATAGTAAAAGAAAAGACAATAACATGAAATCATGTATTCAACAACTTGACAAAATGACTATCGAATTCTCAAGTGATCCTTCATGTGCTCTCATTATCATGGATGCTAGTGTCAAAAACAATATCACTACATCTATATCACACACACATGTGCACAACAAACCTCTTATCAAAACATTATATCATGCAGTCCACATCACAAGTTCAGAAGTGGAACTGTTCACTATTAAGTGTGGGATTAACCAAGCCTCTAATCTTAGTGATATTTTGAAAATCATTATTGTTACTGACTCTATTCATGTTGTGGCAACCACTAGACCAGTGTCCAATAGCAACACAAGCAATCAATCTCACAGAAGGGATATCTAGTGGGAACACAAGTTGTGTATTCACAAGAGAACTCAACAGGGAACCACAATAGTATTCTACTGACTATTTATATAAAGTATCCATGGTCTGTGCTACAACTATATGTCCTACCCTAATGTCTATGCCCTGTCCTCATGTCCATTACTAATCTACCTCATGTTCTATTACTCATTCACCATATATCTACTTTAAGGCCAGCATGCCATATACATGTGTCCTGACATCATACCCTAAACCCTACTCTTAATATCCATCGTCCATGTGTGCACCATATGTACACCATGAAGAACCATGTTCCTTGACGTCACTCCATCTCTAGACTCTTCCTGATCCTTCTAGACCCTAAATTCTTCCAGATCGCTCTAGACTGCTCTAGGCCCTATGATGTAATGTCATGTGACTTCCTAGTCACATGCCTTCTCTCTCTTGTCATAGACTAATAATATAACTATTTATAAATATCTTACTAAAGTCTGTCCACACTTTCTTGTCTTATAACAATTTATATGGCTAAAAGGATTTTTGATCCTTCTACCCACCCTTTTCAAGTTCATGCTGCCACTATACTTAAAGAACTCCATTTCCTCTTCTCATGTCATCAGGATAACTCCATCGAATTCTGGAAGTACCCTAGTCAAAGTAATTGGGTCCTGTACAAAGCTGTCAATAAAGAGACAAAATCTTTCAATCCTATGCCTCCCTTTCCATGCAAGATGTCATGGGACTTCAATAAAAAAAGAGAATGTGACAATATATCAAATAGATGGAAAATAACGTTCCAGGCATCAGATCTCAAAGAAAGCCAATTCCTCGACTTACTTGACGGTGATGACAATATTATCAAACCATCATACATCAAAGGAGGAGCTTAATTGAAAAATTTTTGGTCATTCTAATGTTATGATTCAAACCCTTAGAGTTGGGTTAAGAAGTAACCTTGTATTGAGGTAACACAAGAGAACTCAATAGAGAACTCTGCACAGGATTTGTCTGCTTTATATACTAAAGTGCCTGGTCTGTACTAAGTTTTCCTAGCCTACCCTAAACTACCATGTGTATGTCTCAAGGCCAACATGTGTTGTACACATTGTACGGCATTATTCTTTCATGCCTTTCTTCTTGTGTTCACAGGTTTTAACCCTAACCCTAAGTTCTAAAAATAGAAAAAGAAAATAAATCGAAAATAAAATGAAAATGTGAACAAAAAATAAAAAGAGACGAAGTCTACTTTTCTCAATCTTAACATCTAACTCTTTATGTGCTAGAGCTTCAAGGGCGATTACAAATCACGCTCTAACAGGAGAATATAGACTTAGATTCTTCTCTAGGGAGGAATTTAAATGTCCATATGGATCATATCCAATTGAATTAAGATAGCACATTCTTCATGAGTGTAAGAGGTTTAATAGATATTGGAATCTGCGAAGGGATTTCATTAGTTATTTTGTCATATTCTTGGAACTAAATCCTAGTACTTTTACTTTTGTAGAATAGCACTTATTCATATGTTATGAGTTGATCTCATAACTAGTCTCTTATGTTCTTTTTTTCTCTCATTCTATTTTATTTTATTTTATTTTCCTTTTCTTTCTCTTTGTCTTTTTCTTTTTTTTCATATTTACATGTTTGCTTGGTTGTTTTGTATGTAGTCACAATGCAGCTACCACAATCTGCCTTCATGCCCCATGTAATAAATTGTTGATTTAAAAAAAAAAAGATGTCAAGATTGTCAAAATAGGCATATCTTGCTTTAAGCAGATATCTATGATCAATTATGCAAAAAGAGAGTCAGATTAAGTATGGAAACTTATCTGGAAACAAATATAGATATCTAGGTTGTAGATCAAGCTTAAAAGCTTATCCACAGATTGATGATATGATCTTGAATGATAATTTTGGCCAAGTGTTAGGCATGGTTCACACCAGGGTGGAAGTCTGCAAGATGGACTTGGAGATATGTGGACTTGTGAAACAACCTTGGCTTCAGCTTATGTACTGTGCCCTTTGTCTACCACATGGTTGCAACTTCAGATGATAGGAAAAAGTCTGAGATAGAAGTGAGTGCTGATTTGGTGTGCTACCATTGAACACCAGAGATTGAGTTCAATAAGAATTATCTTTGTCAATTATCAGACTAGTGAATTACAGTGTAACTACTAGTCTTATATATAAATGGATGTTATAGGAGATGCTTGGAGTTTTAGTGGTATAGCCTCTATTACTCTGAGCAGAGGTTTTAGTATTAAGACACTGACAGAAGTAATTCCATCATGGAAGACTGAGTCAAATAGGAGTATCTCCGCTATGGAAGACAGAATACCCAGATGGTTGCAGCACCGCTGTAAGGCATGTTGCGAGAAAGGTGGCTGCTATGGAAGGTGGGCTTGCATAATTTGGAGATGATATCACTGCAGGGATGTAATTTCCAGACAGGTAGACTTGCATATGATACCAAGGCTTTAACTTATGTATTGTGCTCACTATTTGTTATATAGTTATAACTTTGAACTAACTTACAGCTTAGTCAGAGAAGTGAAAGAAAGAATGTTGGAAGATTTTTAGTCAGTTTTTAGTCAATTTTCAGACTGAATACTATAAAGTATCTACTTGGTTTTTTTAAATACTAAGTCTATAGTTGGAACTATGGCTAGAAAATAGTAGTCTAAGAGATAATTAATAAAACATTATAAAGACAGTTTTTAGGAATTGAGAGTCTAGGTAATAAGTTGCCAAGAGATGAAACATAAGAGGTTAATCTATGTATGGACAAACATAGATGCAGAAGTATACTTAGATATAGTTAGAGTTCTGTCAAGATCAGAAAGCAGATGTCTCAAATGTCTTAGAAGTTAGTCTATAGTATATGATACTACATATAACTATCACAAATGTCATAATAATGTGATAGAAATATGACACCTGTCACATGGTGGTCACACATGTCACAGAGAAGAATATAGGAAGATTTGGAATAATAACAGTATGGTCACTACATGTTGACCTTATATAGAATATATAGTTTTTAGGGTAGATTAAATATAGTTGTGTATAGACTACTAGACTAGCATATATATAGTAGATATCTTGTACTAGGAACATTATTGAGTTTTCTTATATAAATCCTATACAAGGTTCCTCTTTTGCCTAACTCTTTGGCTTAAGTCATAATACATTAGTACTGTTATGGTGCACTTGGACACTAACATTCTTCTTTTCTTTTTATTTTTATTTTATTTGATGATGAAGAGGCATGTCACATGATGTGAGGTCATAAGCCTAGACTTTGAGAAAAAGAACTAGAAGGATGATGTTAGGGTATATAGAGCATAATGTCCTTATAGAAGATATAAGGTTGACACATGGTGAAAGTATAGACTATATATAAACATTAGGGTAGTGTTGTAGCAACCACTTGCCGGAACGGCACTTGTAGCATACTTACTTCAGCAAAGCTCACAGAAAGCTATCTAGTAGTGAGGATTACAAGAGAACTCGACAAGAAGCCCTTGCTACATTGCTCCTCTATTTATATAAATACAATGTGGTCCGTGCTACAACAATATCTGCCTGCCCTAATGTCCATGCATCATCCTTATGTCCTATTACTCATCCACCATAAGGCTACCATGCCGTATACATGTGCCCTGACGTCATACTCTTTAATCTCTATTGTACATATGTGTACCATGTGTACACCATGAGGAACCATTGTCCCTTGACATCACTCCTAACCCTAACTACTATCTAGACTCCTCTCGATCCTTCTAGACCTTAAGTCCTTCCAGACTGCTCTAGACTAATCCAGCTTCTATCACATGACTTCCAGATCACATGCCCTTTCTCCATTGTAGACTAATAATAATACTACTTATCTATGTCCAGCTAACCCTAACCCTAGCCAAAGTCTGTCCACACACTCGTCTTATAACAGGTAGAGCTATTTATTGTTAGCATGGACCATAAAGACTTTGTATAAATAAGGTAGCAATATATTGGGGACTTCTTGTCAAGTTCTCTTATAATTTCCACTTGATATCCACCTTGAGATTTATTGCTTATGTTGCTATTGGTCTTTTAACTAGTGGTTGCCACAACAAGTACTTAGTTTTCTATAGTAGAGTTAACTTTTATTTAAATTCTAAACACTGTCAGTACCTTGCTATTGATCATTTTGACTAAACATCTGTTCAGCTTAAAGCTAAGCATAAATAGTAGTCTCACTTAATATAAAAGACTATATATATTAGAGTTGTGAACATTGAACTTAGTTTTTTTTATCTTTGGTTTTCATTTTTATTTTGAACTTAGGAAAAAAAGTATAATGTAACATCACACTGTTACAAACTTCATTCAGCTTGTATTTCTACAACTAGTAGATTGATTTTCACAAATCAAGTTGCACTAGAAAGCCCCAAATGAGGGCTATTTACACATATGTGAAATGTACAAAAGTGACAATAAACAACCAAAATATCAGGTCATTAGTAACTGTAAAAGTTTTGTTGGCTATTATCTCATGAACAGCTGGACAAATTCACACAATTGAACTTGTATTGGAAAGTGCTCATAAAACCATTTCTGATAATATATTGTATATCCCATAACAATAAGTATTCATAGAAATACAAGCATATCAGTATAGTGATATAATTAGTTATCTTTTAAAATTAACCTAATATTTGCTATAACAAATAACAGCTCCTATTGGATACAAGTTTCAATCATGTGATAAAAATAGCTTATGCATGAATTATTACTCTTTTGTATATATACTTCTATATCTGAAGATTAAAACTATCTATTATCTATCATCACTATCTCTATTATAATTAAAGACTCAAAGTATTAAATTAATAAAAGAACCTTGTATTAGAGTTAATATTAAACCTAACCTATCCTAAAGGGTGTTATGGGACGCTTGAACACTAACAATTTTATTTTTCTTTTCTTTTATTTTTCTGATTTTATATTGATTTTCTTTTCTCTTTTCTTTTCTTTTTCTTTTGGACGATGAAGAGGCACGTGAGACTGCAGTCACATGACAGGTCACATGATGTGATGTCATAGGCCTAGAACATGGTGGAAGGATCTGGAAGATGACGTTAGGACATATATATACAATATGGTGGCCTTAAGTAGGGAATGAGGTAGACATGAGGTTGTAGCATGGACAATAGGGCAGGCTTAATTATTGATAGCATGGACCAAGCATGTCTTGTATATATAGGACTCTAATTTAGCAGAGACTCATTGTCGAGTTCTCTTGTAAACTTCCCACTTGATATCCAATTTAAAGAGATTTACTGCTTGTGTGATCATTTGTCTTTGTGATAAGTGGTTGCCACAACAAAGGGCATATATTTGTCTTAAGATCAATATGTGTAATACATACTATATAATGTTATTGTTCTAGAACTTTCTACAATATTCCTTATAATATGTGATTATGTAATAGTAATAGTTCATGATATCATGTTAACCTCTTAACCTTAACTCTCCAAAAAATAAGAAAATAAATAGACAAGAAAATAGAAATGAGAAATAAAATGAAAATAATTAAAGTCTACTGTCTTCAACTCTAATAATCTCTATTATAATTATTACAATCTATACCTTATATTCTACAGATGTTTACCTTATGTTAGACATGTATTGGAGTTTGTTTCATTAATGACTCATATCTAACTTTGTCTTATGTTACCCTCATATAATATCAGTCAGTGCCTCATATAATAGTAGTGTTAAAGCTGAAAGTAGTGGACTTTAATTATTTTCATTTTCTTTTCATTTTTATTTTATTTTCAATTTATTTTCCTTTTATTCTATTTTTGAGGGATGAGATCACATCATCACACATCAGTCACATCAGATAACATGATCACAAGTCATGAGATGCATAGAAGAACATAGAAGGTTCTGGAAGGATGATGTCATACAACATATGCAACACATGTTGACCTTAAGACAAACACATGGCTATTTAGGGTAGGCTAGAAGTAGTTAGCACAGACCATGAAGTTTTAGTATATAAGATAGACTATCCTATATAGAGTTCTCTATCGAGTTCTCTTGTGTTAACCCAATACAAGGTTTTATTCATTGACCAACTCTAAGACCTCTGAACCGTAACAAGTAGAGACCTCCTTATGTTTTTCTCATTCCTTTTCTCATTATTTCCTCAAGGATGCTTAACCTATTTCTCATAGTCTCTAGGTATATATAGTTGTAGATACAGTCTTGTATCCTTACAATTTACCAACTAGTCATCCTTTCTCCTCTTACTTAAGCCTTTGCCTAAGCTGCAACCTGAATCTAGCTTAAGATTGTAACATTTGGTAAAAACATTGTCAAGCTCACCTTGTAAAAGGAGAGTGTATAGTAGTTAAGCCACTGAAACATCATAACAGTTAGGCCATTGAAGAACTAGCAATTCTACTTTGTAGTGGAACCATAAATGGACAGTTAAACTATTAGAAGCAATAGAAACACAAACCATTATAGCACAAGACACTATAGACAGAACAAAAAACAGACATTGACTATTGTGGTAGATATCATGGACAGGTAAAACATATCAATAACATCAAGGAACAGATATTGAGGCATTAGAAGAAATACTTAGATTATTGAGAATTACTGAAGAATATGTCTTGGATGAGAACAGAACAACAGAACCAGCAATACTAGAAGTAAACATGTTGACAGTATCAGTACCAGCAGTATTAGAACAGGCAGTTATACTAAAAAGCATAGTTCCAGACCTAGGGTAGTTTGATGGAGACCAGATGAAATTTGAAGACTGGTAGAGAGAAATCCATTTATTCCTCAAGAGCAATAGAGTTACAGCAGTACTGGCCTGACTTAGAGGAGACATTACAGAGATATGTACACAGAAGAAGATAGACAAAATGGAAGATGATGATAATACCTAGGATTGGAATGAATTTGTCAAAGAAGTCAAGACAACATTTAGTGATAAGGCAAGGCAGTAGATGCCAAATGGAAGATTAAAACCTTTAGACAGAGAAAGAAGCACATTGTAGATTTTATGATTAAATTTGAAATATTGGCTATGAAAGCCAAAACTGATAACATACATACAATATTCTTGTTAAAGAAGAATATCAGAAGTAATATCATCAAGACAATACTGGAATACCCACCCATAGAGGCACTAGGGACATTGAAGGAGTAGAAGATGGCAATCACCTCAGTCAGACAAGAATATGAATCTACAGGAGGAAGATAAGACTATAGGACAGGATCAAGAATTACTTATGGAGAAAGAGAAGCACCTATGGATATTGGGAAGTCAAAAGATAATTATGACAAAGATGGAAAGCCTAAATACTTCAACTGCAATGTCTATAAATATATGATAAAAGATTGCTAGAAGCCAAAGAAAGAAAAAGTATCCAGGAAGTACTACAAGTACAACAAAGTAGAACACCTCATAATAAACTACAGCTTAGGACAGAAAATAAAAAATAGAAGTATACAGAAGGACTCAGACAATAAAGATAATAACAAAGAAAAGAGTTTTGTTAGAGGTTTGGAGTAGGTATAGTATGACAAACCTCTGTACATAATAAATCCTTTAATTAATATGTTATTCCTCAATGAAAAAACAATAAGGAAAGAGAACTTAACATGCACACAGATATCAAGATATCAAATAGAAAGAGATTATGGCTAAAGACATTAGTTGATTTGGGATGTACCCATATGGGAATTAACAAACAACTAGTGAAAGAAGAAAGAATAAAAACAGAACTTATGGACAAATCATTCTGTTGTGGCAATCACTAGACACAAGGTCCAATGATAACACAAGTGGTAAAGCTCTCAGTTAAGCAATCAAGTGGGGAACAGCACAAGAGAACTTGACAAGGAGTCTTTGCTAAATTAGAGTCCTATATATACAAAACATGCCTGGTCCATGCTACCAATAATTAAGCCTGCCCTTATATCCATGCTACAACCTCATGTCTGCCTCATTTCCTACTCAAGGCTACTATGTTGTATACATGTGCCCTAATATCATCTTTCTAGATCCTTCCTCCATGTTCTAGGCCTTATGATGTCACATCATGTGACATGTCATGTGACTGTGGTGTCACATGCCTCTTCCTCGTCCAAAATAAAAATAAAATAAAAGAGAAAAGAAAATTAATATAAAATCAGAAAAATAAAAGAAAAGAAAAATAAAATTGTTAATGTTCAAGTGTCCCATAACACATTCAAAGTTTTCAATGGAGAAGTCACAAGATTTGTGCTATTAGAATTGGAAATTAATAAACATACAGAAAAGATTGATGTAGTAGTCATAGACTTAAACAGCACAGATATGTTCCTAGAATACAACTAGTTGGTTAAACACAATCCAAAAGTGAATTAGAACAAAAAAACAATATGGTTTACAAGATGCCCAAAGGAATGTAGGATATAACATCAGGATATTTCATTTATATCAAGGATACAAAGACTACAACTAATAGAAGATATGAACAAAGGATAACAGAAGATTGGCAAGAAACTGAATCCAAAAAATCCAGAACATTTACTGGAATATATTCAACTATTCACATATCTGTTCAATAAGAAGAAATTTAAAGAATTACTAGAATGAAGGGAATAAGATCATGAAATTAATCTACTAGAAGACACACAAAAGAAGTTAAATGCCAAAGCCTACATAATAACAGTCAAAGGAAACAAAGCACTAACTCAATGGTTGAAAGAACAGTTCAAGACAGAACTTATAGTGGAATCAAGTTCAAGATATACAACACCATACTTCTACATTCCAAAGAAGAATAGATCTCTATGACTAGTACAGAACTACAGAAAGTTGAACTAGCACATGATAAAGACCAAAATGCTATTACTCTTAATTGGGAAAGTAATTGACAAGCTCAAGGATACAAAATACTTCAACAAACTAGACCTTATCTAGAGATACAATAATGTATGAATCAGAAAGGTGATAGATGGAAAGCAGCATTTTTGACAAACAAAGGACTATTTGAGCCAGAAATAATGTACTTTGGGCTATACAGCTTACCAAGAACATCTTAACAGATAATAACCAGTATTTTATAAGAACTACTACATAAAGGAATACTAGCCAATTATATGGACAATTTCATTATACCTGTGAAAATCAAGAAGGAACTGAAAGAAAGGATAATACAATTTCTGAAGATAGTAGAAAAGTATAATCTTTGCTTCAAACAATCAAAATTGCATTTGATATGAAAGAAATACCTATCTTAAGGGTAGTAGTTGAAAGAGAAGAAGTACAAATGGAAAATGATAAAGTCAAGGCAGTCAAGGAATGGAAAACATGTACCAAGATAAAAGAAGTAGAAAGCTTCTTAGGGTTCACAAATTTCTACAGATGCTTTATCAAGAACTTTAGTCATATAGTGAAATCTCTTAACAAACTCAAAGGAAAGAAGAAATAGAAATGATGAGAAAAACACCAGAAAGCATTTAAAGAGTTGAAGAAAAAGATTATAAGTCAACCAGTACTCACTCTACCCAAAAGGGAAGGAAAATTCAGAGTAGAAACAGATGCATTAGGACATGCTATTAAAAGAATTCTATCTCAGGAAAGAGAAGGAAAATGGAAACTGATTGCATTTTTATCAAGGATAATATAGACAGCTGATAGAAATTACAAGATATACAACAAGAAACTATTGGCCATAGTTGAGACTTTGACAAAATGAAGACAATACCTATTAGATGCCACTGAAAAATTCAAAGTCTGGACAGACCATGAAAATCTCAAGTACTTCAGGGAACCACATAAACTCAATAGATGACAAGCAAGATAGTACCTCAAGTTGTAAGACTACAATTTCATTCTACAACATATTCCTGGGAAAACAAACACAAGAGCAGATAATTTGTCAAGAAAGGATCAAGTGGATACCAAGGACAATAAAAAGAATATCAAGATGCTTAAAGATGAGTTATGAACAAGAAGAGTCAGGACAGAAGCAGAGATAGTGATTTTCAGAAAAAACCAACTGGTAGAAGAAGCCACATTGTTGAAAGAGATTCAAAAAAACAATATAAGAGAACAAGAAGTACAAAATAAATTGGAGAAAGAAGATGGACAAGCATGGGAAAATAATGAAGTGGTATATATGGAAGGAAAAATATATGTTCCAAATAACCAGAAGATTCAAAAGCAAATCCTACATGAAAATCACAAACCAGCAAATATAAGACATTCAGAACAACAAAAGATGCTTGAATTAATCAAGAGGAACTATTGGTGGCCAGGAATATGAAACAATGTCAAGAAATATGTTTAAGAGTGCCAGAAATGTCAGCAGAACAAAGTACAACACATGAAGAAAGCAGGAGAACTTTATCCATTGGAGATACCTTAAGGACCATGGCAAGAAATCAGCATCAACATTATTAGACAATTACCAAGATCAAATGACAAGGATATAATAGTGGTTATAGTGGATCAATTTACAAAGATGATCAGACTTAGGGTAAAAATGACAATAGTATCATCAGAGAAAATAGCCAAGATCTATAAAGACAACATATTGAAAATTCATGGAGTTCCAAAGAAGATTCTTAGTGACAGAGAATCCCAATTTGCCTCATGATTCATAGAAGACTTAAGTAAAACACTAGAAACAAAATGAGCATTATCTACAGTATACCACCCTCAAACTAATAGTCAAACAGAGAGAATCAATCAAGAAGTTGAAGTGTTTTTACAGTATTATATTAACTATCAGCAAGATGATTGGATAGACTGGTTATTAGCAGTGGAATTCCAATACAATAACAAGAGACATACAACTATAGGTTATATCCCATTTGAACTTAACTTTGGAAGATATTCATGGAAAGAGGACCTGACAGTAAAAATAGAATTACCAAAACTGGAAGATTTTATTGAAGGACTACAAAGAAGTTGGGAAGCAGTCAAAAATTCAATAAACATGGCAAAAAAAGCCATGAAGAAACAGTTTGATAGGAAAAGACAAAATCTACAAGAATTCAAACCAGAAAACAATATATAGCTGGAGGCTAAAGATATTCAATTGAAATTATCCTCCAAGAAGCTGGACCAGAAAAGATACAGACCTTTTAAAATCATGAAGGACATTGGTCAAGGGGCATTTCAGCTGGAGTTACTAGAAGAATGGGCAATTCACAACATGTTCAATGAAGATCTGCTAATACAATGCAGTGAACCTCAATTCAAAAGACAGCACATGAAAAAGACACTACCACTGGATATTATTAATGAGAAAAAAAATATAAAGTAGAAGAAGTATGGAATTATAGGAAATGAGGACATAGCACACAATTCTTAGTCCACTGGAAGGGTTATGGAAATGAGCATGATTAATGGATTGTATAAATAGGGCTACCACATGCTAAAGAAGCAATTCAAGACTATTGGACAAAGCTTTTGAGACAAAATCTATAAAAGAGAAAGGTAAAACTCCAAATTGACATCTCAAAGCAACAAGCAAACAAGAAATCCAGACATGTCTTACCAATTTGCAACTATACCTACTTCACTTAACTCCTACATTGCTTACACCATCAACAATATAGACCTCATTATGACCCTAAACAAAAAAAAAGAAGGATTGGATGAAGAAATACCACAAGATAATTTGAGGACTAGAAACCATGGCAGACATCCAACTCCAACTTCAGAATATTGTCAAACTAGCAGACACAATGAAAAATCAACTAACATATATTGAAAATACTTTATTACAAGCAAGCAAAGACCACAAAATACAAATAGATAAAAATACCTACAGCATATCCAAAGAATTATGAAACATTATACATGAAGAAATGGAATATCAAGTACATCATATTCAGGTGTTACTGGCTGATAAACTAAATCATTATTAACAAAGAGAAACAAAGAGAAGGTATAGTACAAGATAAAGAAGTGTTGTTGTACAAACTATTGACATATCAAGCTCAAGTGAAACACCACCTCCAGATGATCAGATATTACAAGACAAAATTAATGATCTGGAAAAGGCATTGAAAACATTGCAATCACCTGTCAAGATGATTCCATTCACTCCTTCAAGTTATTACAAAACTATTCAAGCTAATGGAAAAAAGAATAGAATATATTGGAATGACATCACATATCAATTCTTGCAACAAAAGCATAATGCAGATACCAGTTGTCAAGGAATACCCATCAAAACCTACACAGGAGGACCATCATATGAACTATTCTTCATAGCTGACTCTGTACAAAGACAGCTTATCATAGAACCTACCAAAAAGATGGTAGCAATATATGTAGTTGGAGATCTAACCCTGATGGATTCATAAGAACATGAACATTAAGATAAGGGGTATTGTTATGATTGCCTCAATCTATACTTCATATTCTACATGTTATGATATGATAAAGTATGGACAGACTTTAATAAGATATAGATAGGACAGTAGGATATTATTAGTCTACAACAAGAGAAGTCACATGACCTGGAAGTCACATGACATTACATCATAGGGCATAGAGTGGTCTAGAGCGGTCTAGAAGGATCTATGGTCTAGAAGGATCAAGAAGAGTCTAGAGATAGAGTGACGTCAAGAAACATGTTAACAGTATGGTTTTCTCATGGTATACACATGGTGCACACATGGACAAAGGAGATGAAGAGTAGGGTTTAGGATATGATATCAAGGCACATATATACAGCATGCTGGCCTTAAGGTAGATGTATGGTGGATGAGTAATAGAACATGAGGTAGATTAGTAATGAACATGAGGACAGGGCATAGACATTAGGGTAGGACATATAGTTGTAGCACAGACCATGGATACTTTATATAAATAGTCAGTAGAATACTGTTGTGGTTCCCTGTTGAGTTCTCTTGTGAATTACACAACTCATGTTCCCCACTAGATATCTGCTTTGAGATTTACTTGTAGTGCTGCTATTGGACATTGGTCT
>Ga0157363_1001171_pt1 | contig 21509 bp, 6 predicted proteins | sample AttsexASBM1_FD_111477 | JGI IMG/M metagenome (GOLD analysis project Ga0157363, IMG submission 111477) | Fungus gardens microbial communities from leaf cutter ant in Ribeirão Preto, State of São Paulo, Brazil - Atta sexdens ASBM1 | ecosystem: Host-associated > Fungi > Mycelium > Unclassified ... | reverse complement strand
CACACACACACACACACACACACACACACACACACACACACACACACACACACACACACACACACACACACACACACACACACACACACACACACACACACACACACACACACACACACAGAGTAATATATAATTCAAATATATATAACAATGTTCAAATATTTCAAGCATTACCTGAAACTCTGGCCACCGTGCAACGTGAGAGCGAGATTAAGTTCTGTACATAAACAAGGTATACTACCTCGTTTCATTCTCATCTCGTACGCGTTATACATTATAACCTCGCACAGTTATTTAGATACGTAACATCTTATTGCTAACTTCAAATACTGTTTTTCTTTAATATTATGTATATCATATCATGTATATTATAAACAAAGTTTTATATCGGAACAAATTAAAGTCTTAAATAATGTAAAAAATAATGTTTGTGACAAGTGTGACAATAGCAAATTCTAGTCAGACAGATCACAGAACATGTGGCATTTGGTGGTGCGCAGAAACAAGCGCGATTGACCACGTGACTGCATGCTGCACATACACCAAGTGACCAAACCGATAGCACATCATACTGCATCATACTTATCTTGACAAACAAGTAAAAGTTGTCGATTTAAAGTATTTCTAACAGACTTCTATCACTAAATGAACTTTTCCAAAAATTGAATTAAAAAGGGAATAAAAAAATATATTATTAAATAATAAAATCTGATTTTATTTATTTCGTTTTAACTTAATTAATTTTATTCTCTTAAACAAAAAATTAGAAAGTTCATAGCTTTAATTATAAATAAAATATTTAATGTTAAATATTAAGGATTTTTAAAAGCATGAAGAGATTTTATAAATTTGTGATCAGAAACTCGGATATTAATATTATATTGATCAAAAAATTATAATTTTGAAAAATTTGTTGGTTTGATTATTCTACAATTTCTTCTATAAATTATATATATTACATCGAATCGTATTAGAACGGAAGCATTTTATGTATTGGTATAAATGTATTATTAGAATGGAAATCGAAATTATTATTCTTGATCAAATCTAGAAATTTATCTTCTACATAGCTTGTAACTAATATAAATACATACATACCATATATGTATATAATAATTTTTCATCAAAACTTCTAAGCTATCCTAAAGCTTAACTCCACGATTCTATTAATTTGTTTATAGTTTACTAATAATGTTTAAAAATTAACAAACTCTATCTACAAGTGTTTAACACAAATTTATACATAAAGACTGCCGGTATCTATAATGATGGACTTTCTCGAATTAAATTTTTATATGTAGAAATATGAGAAAAAGAAATAAATTAATACAAATATTTATTTAAATTTAAATAAACATTTATGAAATGTATACGAATATGAAGATTGAATTCTTATTCTTATAAAATTTGTATGTATGTAATATATTAAGTAAAGATATATTGTAAAATATTTTATACTTGTTAGAAAAACAGAGACAGCTTACTAATTGTATTTATTCGATTTTTTTGGAATATTCGGAAATTGATTATAAGATATAAATTAGTAAAACAGTACATTCGCATACGATCCCTTTGTTTCTGATAATTCATAATTCAGGATGTCTAACGTATAAATATAGCTATATTGGCAGATTTAATATAATAATTTTTCATATCGAAGACATTACGAATTATGATGTATCTATTGTCAATCTTTGGTGATATAATTTTATGATTTATCTAATCGACTTCTTTGTGTTTTTCTTGACATAGTATAAGTATTCGACAAAATATTACATCCCTGAGAATTGCTATTGACATCTCCGGAAGAAGAATACTTCATTATTTCTTTATGACGATCTCTTACGCTGTACACCTTTAGTAAGGAACATTATCTCGTACATAGGCCTGCTTTCGGTATTCATGATGTTGACATTTACCCCACCAGGACCGTTTCACGCATACCTTTTGCGATTTTAAAATAAAGCACTTTGATTGGAGTACGTCGAAGAAGATTTTGCCTATAAAATCCGCCGATGCAGTCCCAGCCATTTTCAAACATGTGCGAAATCTGTATACAAAAAAATCTTAAATAAAAATAATTGTAAGAAGCGATGAAACTGTTGCATACATATAATCGATAATAAATTTTATGAAATTTGTTAATTAAATTCAGAGATATCAAACAATTTGTATTGAATATCGCACAATGAATATCGTACATTAAAAAACGCGTATATCATTTATAAATGCAATTAAATCATTTATAAATGCACTAAATAAGTCCAGTAATATTTCCTGAAGATTATACTTAAATGCAAATATTTTATATATTCATATTATACTCGAATATCGAGAACTTTACTTTTTTTTTTGTATTTTTCGCTATTTTCTCACAAACATTTCTTTATAGATCGTATTATTAAATAATTTCATTAATTACTAACCGCTCGTCACAAGCGCAATGCATCATACTCGAAATTCTCCAATTGAAAACGCCATAACGCGTCTCGAAGGCCGGTATGTGAAAAGGACAAGATGTATCGTGTTTTCGGCAACAGGCATCAGCCATACCGAAGCCGCCCAAATTGGTATATTTGGTGGCACGATCACCACGACCGCACCATTGCGTCCCTGGTATCATGAATAATTCTCTTCGAATTCGATTCCGACTTCGATTTTGCTTTCCATTATTTGCTGTCGCGTTCGTTGATTTTTCGTATTTCCTGTTACAAAGAATTAAAGCTCATACATTTGTATAACGGGCATCGCTTAGCTTCGAGCGGCTCGGCCGGCGCGACGCGGCTTACGTAAGCCGAGAGATTATAAGCCAGTCGAGACTCGGGAGACTATATACTCGCTCCTAGGTCATACCTATGTCGATATTGGGCCATGGCTTGGCTTCGTATTCGCATTCTCATGCGATCGCATCGGTGACGAAGCTCCGATGTCGACAGCAGCCAAGAGAGGTCACGGGGTATCCTCGAAATGTCCTTACCGTCCAGTTGGAACACCTCGATCGACACCTCGTCACCGTCATCGTGATAGCGATAGACACCGCGAGAGCTAGGTAAACACTCGCTGTCGTCCCACCACGCGAGCTTCTCGTCAATGCAGTCAGTCAATGTTTCACCGGCATATATCAATTGCAGCTTTCTATTTGACTTACGAAGCCAGACTTGTCGCAGTGTCACATTTGTATTTCTATCGAGAGAACAAACGTTATTGTAATCTAATTAATTTCCAGTTAAATGCTGTATATCAAAGTAATAAAATGAATAGTAAAATTTATAAAGAAATATGAGAGCGAAATAAACTTATTATGTTTATTTATTGTCTCAAAATTGATAGAAATTAGATAGCAGATAGATATATATACATATGTATATATATATATATATATATATATATATAATAATTTTGCCGGTAGATTTATTTATATCAACATATGCTACAGATCTGCGTTTAACTGATATGATATATTTAACAATGTAATAATAAAAAGAATTAAATTAAATTTTTTCCAACAAATTATTCAGACGGTATAAGAGCAAATTCGGAAAGAGGGGACGGTTAGCGAAAAGCAGAGCGTGCACTTTCTTCACGACGGTAAAAGAGCTTTCGTCCAGCGTTTAAGTGCAAAGTGACGCTTCGTGGTTGTGGTATTCCATGGTATCCTCGTGAGAGCATCAGCAGATGAGTCCCATCTAGGAGAGTAAAACAGGACGGCGACCTACCGAACTACGTTTAGGTCCAGTGCAAAAGGGGCCAATCCGATCCCTACGTAGAGGTTCCAGGACGTCCGCTTGTCGCAGAACCTAATCCTTGCTTACTTAACTTGCCGCTTTTCGGCTTAAGAGCTTGGTTGGCTTTGCGGTTACTGTCAACGAATAAACATGATAAATTGTATTCTCTTTTTTTAGTTTTCAAATCTAACGGAATAATAATTATATTATTGCATTTTATGCACTGCTACTTTATCGTTATTATGTTCTATACAATCAAATTATTTTCTCATTATTTTATTCATTTTTACAGCATTCTGTTGTCTCTCTTATCATGTCTTTATAAAATGCTGCTGTTTTTGTTAGACATATATTATTCATAAATCATTGATATTTTTCATGTAACAATATTTTCTCTTTTTTCTTTCTCTTCTATTTCTTATCAATAAAAGAAAAAATACATACTTTTAAGAAGAATTATGTGCTTTTGAAATATCTCTTCGTACGTTTTTCAAGTAGTTATTATTACATCGTATACATATGACTCTTTGTAAAACAAGCAAAGAAAATTCACAAAGAGTTCAATTTATTGTCACGTAATTTTGCATAACTGCTTAATTTACATTAAGATTATATTTATATAAATATATATTAGCACGTGTATAAATATTAACATATACAATTTTTTATTAGAAAAATAAAAATAGATTTATATTCTTTATGTAATCCGACAGAGAAGAAAAAATAAAATGTACAATTTATTCATTCGTTTGAGCATCGATTCTTCTGGCGAGCATTTATACATTCCAATTGTATTGAAACTTATTACGGTTGACAAGGATTCACAGAGACTGTTCCATTAGATTGTATTATCAGCGTTCTTCGGAGCGATGGGTGGCATTTGAAAGACCTAACCGACGCTAAATGTATACATAACAGTCAAGCTTCCACATATTGGCAATAGTGAAAGGCGGCATTGTTTTCGTGCTTGCCAACCGAGTTCCCGCTTCAATCCTCCCGACTACATATATGACAGAGAAGGGAAGCGGGATGATTGTAGGTGGGATAGGAAGAAGAGATTTGCTTATATCCGAGAAAATGTTATTTCAAGAAAGAGGATAGCACAGGTTGTTACACGCTAGCCTTTGTTAGTATGAAAACACTCGACGCGTTTCATGAAAGAAAACATATAATACAAGTAGAACAACATCATTGAGTTCAGATTTCGATGTTAGATATACAATGAAGCAATTTATTCACGCTTAATTGCTTCGGCTATAACAAAATTATCTGACTTGGTCTAACTATTTCAATTCTATTAAGAAAAAATGTAGCTATGCCCACCCCCAATTGATAATGATTTCCTTGACGCAAGCTCCGGGCCACCGGATAAACCGTTCCAATCGTCCATCGGACAAGATCCTGATGATCGAAATACTGTGACTGGAAGACGTCCCGGTGAGTTCGGACGAAACATTCGATCGTGCAAAATATGTACCTTCTCGTGGTAAAGCTCCGACAGATGATTGCGTGAAAATCAACCCTAATGCCAGCAGCAGCATCGAGTACCTGTTCCAGAAAGCCATCAGGCTTTTGTAATACGTTTTAAATTTATGTAAACGCAAGACCTATTAAGATATAACAGCGGCATATTTTTAACCAGAGTGAGGATATACGGAAACGGAATAATTAATAATTAATTTAACTTTTCGATACAAAAAGAGACTTCCCACAAAGAGACGTCCACATTCCCTATCTAAAAATAATTATAAGGATGCCTTTTATAATCCTGCTGAATATTTTAATGAGCTAATTCTAACATATTTTGTATAGAAAAAAAGTTTTTACAAATAGTGATTAATTTCACTTAAAAAAATATCTTGTACAAGTTATAATAACTGTAACTTTTTATTGTCTTTTGTGTGAAATTTTATAAATAATTTTATAAATTTACATAAATATTACTATTTGATTAATATTAATAATGCTTCTATATTATATACTTTTTTAAACAAAAAGTATTGTAGCTTTTTATAAATTTCTGCAAAATTCCAAAAAATATAAACAGTGTACAATATATTCCACGAGTTTGTGATCATGATTTAAAAATCTGATAAAAAAGTTTATAATTTAATATATAGTTTTTAATTCATTAAAAACTATAAACAAACATTAATAATTATTATCACAGGTTTTTTAAAATTATGAATATTATATCAATTTTTTTTCTGAAATCTTACATTTTTTATATTTTTAGAAAGTAATTTTCGAAAGTATTTCCAGCAATTATATTCAAAAACTATAAAATGAAGTTACACAAGATAATATCTTTATGGATATAAGACGCTATGGATTAATGCCTAATCTCGTTTATAGATTCTTTGATCGTGATATATAAGGTGATCCAATAGAAACAGAGCCTGAATAATTTTAGTTATAAAGAAATTGAACACAAAATAATTTTAAGAGAATAATTTATGTAACATCAACGAATAAATAAAGATATAAGAAACAAAAAGAATTCTTTCATTATAAGATAAAAAAGTAAATGTTGTCTTTAGAAAATTATCCGAAAATATATAATAAGCTTAAAAAAATTCTTCTACAGCTATATTTGTATCTTTAAATTACATTTTTCTACAAATTACATTTTTTTGCATTTTCAATTTAAAAAGAATTATTCCTTTATCTTGTTTCATATATTAATCGGTATTAACAATATTTTCTTCTGTTATTTGTAAAGTAACAGTTGAAATCATAAATGTGTAATTAATAAACTTGCGTTAATAAAAATAAAAATAAATATAAATGTAAATATAAATTAATAACATTATTAATGCGAAATGTATATTTACATTATTGCGACATAATTCCTAATGCTATTTGTGGAAGTGCTATCACGAAAAGATCACATCATCTTTTTTTTTTTACATTTACTTTTATTTTCAGTATTAAATTCAAAGCGATGATAATCTCATCCATTTTATAACTTAAATATCTCTTTTACTTAGTACTTGATTGTTATTATTATTATTACTATTATTATTATTGTTATTTATAGATACACAAAGTCATAAAGTTTAATCCTTTTAAAATTAAAATTATTCTTAAAATAATCAATTTTTTTTTATAATTATATGAAGTAAACGACAAACATGCTCATACCTCTTTGATACACTCATCTGTACCATCCGAGATTCAAAAGTGTCAAATTCTTTCGATCTTCAAGTACGAAGTGTTCGAATAATGCCATATGTATAGTTTCACATAACGCCGCTGTCGGTTTAAGAAATTTTGTAGTCCCTCATATATTCACTTAACTTCGCACTTACGTGTTTACGACCGTGAAGAACTTTATAATTATATCGCGACGATTTGAAGGCTGAATCAACAATTAGGATGAATGATAAACGGTCACGTGGTTAGTTCATTTCCCTTAAGCGTCACTAAATACGATTTTTTCATAAAGATTTATTGAGATTACTTATATCAAGATTATTTATTGAGAAAAAAAATTGAGATTACTTATTATATAAAGATTTATATAAGATAAAGATATATATATATATATATATATATGTATATTTCTTTTTTTTGTCGTGCAATACTTTTGGCGCTTTAACTGCACTCGACGTCACGCGACGTGACGATCCAGCGAGTGTCAGTTAGTCCGCGAAAGGCAAGTATGAACCGGCCGTACTAACAACTGGCGCGCTACGCTCGCGGCTCTCCCTTAAATACCGGCGAGTACAGTTCGGGTGGTTCGGTTGTCCAGCAGCATTCACCTATACCACCTCCGTTCTGTCACTTACGGCCTCTCTTCTCTCTCGTCTCTTCGCTACCCTCCCCCATCCTGCTTTACTCTATGTACTCCCTATAGTCTACCCTACTCCGAGTTTCCCTTCTGTAGCCTCTCCGCCCGCCGCCGCGCCGCGCCACGCCGCGCCGTTCGGACACGAACCAAACTCCACCCCCTGTCCCTTCTTCTTGTCCTACTCCTTCGCATCACCGGCGTCTACCGCCAACGAGCCGCGCGCCTGCCAAATCCAATCCCACCTACTCATCCTGCGGGATCTAATCTCCGACGCGGTCTTGCTCTTTCTTTCCGTCTTACTTGCCAATTTCTCTCTCTTCACCCTTCTGCAACCCAGGCTGCAGAGCCACCGTCGATTTCTTTCAGCCTTCGAACGACTGTGGTAAATGCCGGTGCTTTGGTCCCGCTGATGCATCCATCACCGCGCGTCACTGCACCTTACGGTCATCGATATTCGAGATTTCGACGTAACCCTGCGCGACGAATTGCGAAAAAGCGCGCTATGACATAATACACTGATATTGCTCGCGACCTTCCGCACATTTATCGCGAAACGCGCGTGTAATCGGAATATATAGTGGAATTAAAAATTGCAGATCACTACACATCGCAAACATACGCTTATGTTTGCGATTCTTTTGGATCCTTATATTTGCATTTATCCACTACCACAAGTGTCAAGAGAGATCTCTATACATTTACAAGCGATCGATAATATCAAATATTTTCATCAAGTAACTAATATATATATATATATATATATATATATATATATATATATATATATATAATAAATGAATGATAATAATAATAAATGCATACCAAACTTTACTTAAAGTTTATTTAAACTATCTAAGTTGAAATAAACTTTAATAAAAGTTTAATCACAAACGTACATTTAAGGATGACGTTCCTAATTTTTGCCAAAGAAAATTCGAGATCAGATTCTATAAAATATATATATAAAATTATTGTATTGTATTATATAAATTATTATACGATTTGAGATCCATACATTTATATACATACTATATACATACTATAAAATAGTGAACAATGTTAAATGTATAATTACGGAGAGAATTTTTTCTTAGAATTTACCTTGAAAATATGAATAATCCCAAAATAACATTATATTACGAAGAATTTTATATAAATTTCTCTCTTATTTATTAATAAAACAATAATAAAATAAGTTTAATTATAAAATAAATTTGATTAATTTTAATAAGTGCAAAAATCTTTAAAATATTGTATTGTACCACAACTACCGCATTTTTAGGATAAATTAAAAAAAAATTCTCTCCGTAATGTGATGAAGAGACAAGCCCTATTTAATCAAGTTATTTTTTTCTATATTTTTCACTATTTTATTGTCATCATATATATAATTATGTAACACATCGGCGAATCGCTCGACAATAATAAATTATGCAAAACCGACAAACGCGGTTGTTATTGTCTGCAAATTCTGAAACATCATACCACTATGCGGCCAAAGGTCATTTTTCACGCGAAACATGCGATAAACTTTTGTCGCGCGAATAATTTTTTTCATACAATTACGTACATCTATGAACTTTAATCTTGTTTTACCTTCTGTAGTATAAAACTTCTTATTTCTTACAATTAGAATATATACTACGTGATTCATAATTGAATATAACGATATGAATGGAAATTGACTATCAATTTTTAAATGTCGCAAAATATACATGTAATGTTATAAAGTGTAATATTATAAAGAATTTTTATATAAAGAGTTTACAAAATATCCGATTAATAAGTTAATAATAATCACAAGTATCGGATGTGCAAAAAATAGTTTTATACGTTATATTTAAAAGTTAAAAAATGAAGAAGATAATATAACAATTGTAATAAAGTAAAGGAAATCAATTTCAGCAGCGCTTGAAAAAAGTAGTCCTTGAAAAAGAATTGATGGAAGATGTGCTTGAATCATAAAGATTCGTATTTTTGTGAATCTGTTCGACAATTTTACGCGCGTGAAATCGCAGCGGTCAAAGTCATTTGGCGGAACGAATAAGTGGCAGAGAAAAGGCAGTAGTTTCTATCTATTGTAGCCCTGGTAGTTATGACTCCGGCACCGTTGAAGGATGAAAAGGTGCGGGCAGTTTATAGCGTGAGAAAAAGTACATTAAGTATATATTTCTATATTTATATATAATATAATTTATATATAATATAATATAATTTCTATGTTTATATATAAAGTTATAGATATTGTTTAAATTTGTTATATTCAAATCGATTATAATTTAGAATTGTATTATAAAAATTTAAAACAATTCTCTCTCTGTTTAATATATAAAATTGAACATAACATAAAAAAATACGACATTAAGTTAACGTAGAAAAAACAAAATAGATTTTAAATACTTTCACAATACACAGTTAATACACGATATACAATCGTAAGTTATATGAGTGTATGAATTAAAAGTGACTAATTTTAGGTAGGTACGAGGGTATATATGTCGCCTAGTGTACAATTCAAAAGGGTGTAACAGAAGAAAAGGACTTACGGCGACGCAAAAGGCGAGAAGGTAAAGCGAAGAGTAAGACGAGGGTCTGTGAGTAAGGAGGTAATTCCTGCCGTATGCGATTGTTCGGTTTTCGAGGGTTCGCGAACGAGTCACCGTCTTTATATATATGATCCTGAGGAAGGTAAAGCAAGCTGGACCAAACTTATTCCCGTTGTTCCAGTCTCAAACGCCGAAGACGGCGAAGACCTTCTCTCAGCCTTCTGTCGGACAGCATCGAAAGCGTTTGAACGCTTCCTTGCTAATCACCGTTACGAATCTGGTAGTGAGCTAGATAATATCGATCCCCAATTGAAAGGAAATGCAATTGGTCTAGAATATTCTATATACACGCACACCATATATATGTGTGTGACTAATTAATATGTAAAAGTTTTTTCGACCAAATTGCAATGATTAAGTTTGTTAATTAATCTATTTTCACAAATTGAAATTTTTATTTGAACATTTTAATGGTAACTATTAATAAATTAGTTTAATAATGCACGAAAGCGATGCATTTGAAGCGATCTACACTCTCGTAAAGATATTTCGTCAGCAAGTCATGTTGACCCCCTTTTCGGGCTGCTTTCGTCGCGACACTTAAGTCAGGCAGCCGCCATTTTTCGCGACAATTACCGTACAATAATTACATAATTCTCGCCACACTCGGCACTCGCTGCTAGGAAGGATCGTCGAAGGTAGTTGAAACCACAAGTGGTCGAGGCATTAAAGAAGAGGAAGGGACGTGGTCCCTGGTTTGCGTCAAATGATGTGCTGTAAGCGATAGACGCGGTTAATTCTACAAAAGCCGCGATATAATTGCTATAAAGTGAGGGACATCTTTTCTTTGATTATTACTTCTTTAGAGATAGAAACATAAAACTTTACTTTGATTTTAAGCTGTTTTTGTTGACGAGTACAATAAATAAGAAAAATTTGACGAACGCTAAATGAAACGTTATAATAAGAACTTGAAATTTTACAGAATCTATCGAGACTGCAGAGTACAAGAGGGAGAGTAGTTGTAAAAATTTCGAAGAAACGCCGAAATTCTCAAATAAATCTTGAGGAAAAGAAGGAAGAAAATTCGACCATCTTGCTCCAGTAATTTATCTCTCTCCCTTCCGTCCTTTCATTTTAGTTTGCGATGAGACAATGGGACAACAGTTGCAAGACGCGATAGCGCCGGATTAATTCTCGATCGATTTCGAAGCTACTCCATCCGCTCGTATTGTCCACAATCGACCCTGAGAGTCGTCAGCTTCACGTAGTCGTGTACGGTATACGTTGCAAAACGCGTGAGTTAGTGTAGACTCTGTGTGTGTGTGTGTGTGTGTGTGTGTGTGTGTGTGTGTGTGTTGGTATGCAAACGCAAGCGAAGAAGCCAGGACCACTGGAGACTGAAGATCAAATTATTATTATTATCATAACCATCTGTATGCCTCATGCTACTTCCAAAAGCTTGAAAGTTAGCTCGTTCACCAGATCAAAGGAGCCAATGTCGCATTCTCTCGAGAGAATAGAAAAAGCATCTCCAATGGCAAGTCCCTGTAGATAAGTAGATTTTCAAACGAACAGTACCAGTGTGCCGGTATGTATAATATGCCGCTAGAGTACTCTTGGGGAATATAATCCTAATGCGATTTCAATCGTGCCTATAAAGCGAATTTTCATGCAGATCTTTAATGTGTATTGATACGACAAAAAATATATTTAATAAGATATATGATTAATTCTTCTCTGATTCTCTTTTTGCAGCTTCTTTCGCACTAAATGTGCATATTGGAACATATTCAAATGACAGCTGACACACAGGCATCTTTTACAACACGAAATTCGACGATTATCATAAAATACTTATAAACAAATATTATAAACAAATATTACAAAACAAATATAGTATACACAATATAGTACACACATATTTTATTAAATATAACATTTCTAAACTATTGCAAAACTATTGCGTTAATGAAAGAATTAATGTTGTAATTAAAATATAAATTCTTTATATAAAATTCATAGAGCAAAAGAGAGCATAACGATAATAATAGGACACCCTGTGTATAGACCTGACTTACGATTGGAACCTGAAAAACATCGATGACCCTCATTTGGTAATCATCTTTTAATTAAGCTAGAAAAAGGATGCCGGCCAGTTTCTTCCATTATTCGAGAAACTATTATCATATTTCATCGAACAGATAAATATAAGATTAATGTGTTACGAAAGAATTGATATTATATGTTTCTAGAAATATGAGCTCTCTCATGTAACAAAAATATATTCATATTACTTAAGTTTACACTAAAGCTATTAAAGTTCTTTACTTTAGACATAAACATGGCATTCAACTAATTGTATCTGTTCTCCGATGGAATTTAATTTCTTTAATTTCAATAAATTTTTTGATCTGGAATATTGTAAAATTTTTCCTTTATCTTAATTTTATGAAATTTGAATAAGCAAATGTAAAGAGTATTTGTTATTGTTGAATTAATACCCTGAACGACTTCGATAAAATCCCAAAATGAAAATCATTGGATCATTGGATCGCGATGTAAGAGAGATAGCGACGTCATCGATGGTCCCTTGGTAGCGGGAAGACATAATTGATACGTACAAATCACCCCCTGCTGCTGACGCGAGGAGGACGAAGCTAGGGATGAGTATGAGTGTACCGAGAAGGGACGATCGACGAACGGTTGTTTGACGGCACCTCTCCCCTTCCTACACCGACGCACTACGTGAAGCTGGTATCGCATTCACGGTCCACTGCCTCAGGATTCGGGTCCTCTACCCCGCTTCTCTGCGCCGGCTCTTCCTTGTAAAAAGAGAGAATACAGAGGATACACCACCCCTCGTCGGCGATCCGTAACCCCCGATCGTCAGAATCGAAGGTATCACACAACGAAACGTACTTAGCGAACCGCTACATAAATAACGCATCTGCCGTCGCACTTTGCTGCTATATACACGCTTTAAGCGGCTATGCATTTTTCGCTCTGTCGGAAATAGTTACTATTCAGACACAAATGCATTGTGAAAGCTGCTAAAGTCTCTATCTCGTAATACTGTTACAGAAACGTTGTGAAAACAATTGGAATAATTATTAATCGAAGCCGTATTGTAGCCGTATTGTAGCTTAAAAAAATTAAAATCTTTTTTTTAATATATAGATATATATTTTTAATGTCTAAAAATTCAAACAACAATTAGATAACTATTTATCTTTATCAGAAATATTTTTTGCGCTGTATCATTTTATTGTTGTGATTCGTTAATTTTTAATTCTTAATTTATTCAATAGCGATATACGGCTACAAATTATAATTCATCATTTTTACGGTATATTTATGGTCTGATGATCTTTAAAAGTTATATATATAAATATATTTACCAATTGCGAGATATATGTCTATGTTAATATGTCTACTAACTAAGTAACTATGTACAAAGGTAGAAGTTAGAATATGGGAGAATGAATGTAAACTATATAAGATTCTCAATTCTAACGGCATATATTGGCTTTTTGCCAAGCTATGATGCCGGACCATTAACGAGCGGGTTTGCTTATCAGTTGCTGAGTTCGCGCTACTAGCGCCGGCGATGACCAGCCGTCCGATGAAACTGTTTCTGTCCTCGTATCACCTAGAGACCGCTACGTCTCATAATTCGTCGCATACTGGCTGTAAATGACGAAAACGATCGGTGTAATCGCTAACGCTCACTATCTATCTTCGACATTGATCACCTATTGATCGTAAACCAACTCGCATTCTACCGCCAAAATTATTCATTGGCATGACGTATAACACTACACTGAACTGTATTAATGTTTTTGCAATTGCAACTTTCTCATTATTCCTTCAAATTGATTAACGGATATTAAAATTTTTTTCAACAAATTTATTTAATTGTAAACTTATACTTAACATTTTGCGTCCTTGATGATCAAAGTATAAATTAAAAAATATGCTTCCTGTTAAATAAGATAAAGATAAAGATAAAAAATAAGGAGATTTATTATTTATTTAAAATTCGACATAAATCATACCTATTTTAAATATTCAAAATTTATTAATTTTGTTTTAAAGTCATACGTATTAAAATTCAATAAAAATTTATTAATCTAGGAAAAAGTTGTTATAAAAAATAAATTTTTGTACGATAAACATTTCCCCACAAAAATCTCTCAATCAAACTGCGTGGTCTGTTTTCTTTTATCAAAATTTTTTTAATCAAAGATAATCAAACTTAATTCATTTCTTACATATTCGCTTTTCATTTCAATTATATTAATCGCGTAATATTTTTATATACACAAAATATATAATTTACATATATTATTGTTTTAAAAAATGTAATTGCATAATGCAAATATATGTATATTATTTATAGTGCACATAGCGCACCTGTTTAAAAAATGAAAAAAGATCGAGAAAGAGAGAGAGAGAGAGAGAGAGAGAGAGAGGGAGGGAGGAAGAGAGAAAGAAAGAGAGAGAGAGAGAGAGAGAGAGAGAGAGGGAGGAAGGGAATTATGTCTATTTCTAGACAATACGCATATCTAAAATTAGGCTATAAGACATTTTAAAGATGTTATTAAGTTGTTTTAATGATAATATAAGATGTTTCGCATGTCCGATTTTGGACATGCGTACTATCGTGTAAGTGCATATATGGGTTATTTACATTATATAGAAAAGGGATAATTCCGGAAATAAGGAGGAATATAATTGGTACTCTACTGATACGTATTTATACGAAAGATACAAAAATTATCGGGAGAAAAACAAGAAGAAAAATAGCTAAAGATAGCGATAAAATAAAATGTAAGCGAAAGGCTTATAAGAAGTTAAGTGCATTCGAATATGGCGGAAAAATGATCGCGCCGTCGGCATAATTGGCAAACAAGGAAAAGTGCTGCCATCACGGAAGCGCTCGGTGACGCTATCGGCGACTCCGCTCCCTCCAAAATCGCGCGTACATTGGCAACATTGTTTTTTGGTAGTTTACAAATAAAATGGCCGATATGTGAGGCTAGTTTGTATGGACAATAAAATATGCAATTATGTAAAATTAATGACCGTCGGCTGTGCGTGCGTCCAAGTGAAAACGTAGTCCCGTGAGCGCGAAAGGTGGAAAAAGTGCGTGAAGCACGAGTGAGAGTGTGGGAGCGCCGCGGGAGGAAGGTGGAGGTTGTCTTTCAAGACCCGTGGACGCCGTGGCTGCGGGCCCGAAAACGAGGAAACCTTCTTATGGTCTCCAATACATAGAAGAGCCGTGGCAGCGTGCTTCCTTCTATTGATGTACAGTGGCGCGACAACGCTACGAAAACAACTCGTAGATCGGCGGAAGCACGTTTTGAAAAGAGTTTACGGCCGCCTTGTCCCGATATTGCCGACGTACGGCAGGTACGGCTGACTGCGGCTTCTTGACTAGTCTCTCGCACAGGCCCGGTCTCGATTAATGTCCCCCGAGAACGGAGTAAGCACCTCGGGAATATATTGCACTCTCAAACTGTAGCGAGATTAATCACTTTACAGCCTCGTTGTGTATGTAGCCCGCCGAGCCGGAGCCGGAACCGGAGCTGTAGCTGGAGCTACCGAGTCCAGTTCAAGCACCCAGTTCAATCATCCTCTTCTACAGCCGTTCTTGGCATAGATATGATTCCCGTGTTTTACCTCCAAGGCCGAGATACTGGAGCGTGACGGGTACGTTTACTTGGAACCTCTCAAAATATTTCCCACCGATCAATTTGTTATAGTGGAAAGGGCTGGCGCGGAAAATGCATTGACAGAAGACACGGAGCAACGCACGAGTGCCGCGTCCAGCCAGACTCACCCACCTATCACTACCTTTACGACCATGTGTACCACTCCTGGAAATGCAGGAGCAGGATTTGGGTACGCTTGGTCCTTTGGTGGGCCAGGGACAGAGACCCGAGAGAATGCCCAGAGCGAACTCGCAACCAATATCAGTTATGCTGTCAACAACAATCAGGATCAAGGTTCCAGTCAAAAGATACAAGTCGATATTAAGCCGACCAAGGTTGCCACTACCACTCATCGTCGGCCAATGTTTGCGATGAACGAGAGTTGTCAGCAAACCCCTACTACGCATCATGGCCATACGGGTGGAGCGCATAATCAAACAACCCATGGTACTCACGTCCGTACTAAAAAGCATCACGATGTATTTTCATTAACCTGTGACAAAGGGGGATGTAATTGCGATGCAGCGCATCCCACACCTCCACCTTCCTTGTTCTCAAACACCTTAGTTTTTACTACAGCCGACAAGCATGCCATGAGTAAGCACTTCATGACACCGCTCGGACCGTTGCAGCTTACGGCAGAAGAGTGCAATGAGATATTAATGAAGAGAGCAGCCGCTGCGTCTAATCAAGCCAATGCAGCGAATAACGTTGCGACCAGTCAGACAGACAATACTGCCCATTTCGGGCACGTTTTGACTCATGTGAATACTACGCAAATTGAGTCGAAAGCCAAACAGCAACAAGATATGGGGAGTCAGGTCCGTGTACCGAAAGAACGACCGTATTCTTGTTCAGAATGTGGCAAATCCTTTCTTCTCAAGCATCATCTTACGACACACGCCAGAGTTCACACTGGAGAACGGCCACACATTTGCATTCATTGTGGCAAAAGTTTTGCGCACAAACATTGTCTTCATACGCATCTACTATTGCATAGCGCCGAGAGACCGTATCAATGTCGCGAATGTAAAAAATCTTTCACTCTGAAACATCATCTTGTAACACATACCCGCGTGCATACGCGGGAGCGGCCGTTTGTCTGTCAAGAATGCGGAAGAGCATTTCCTCTAAAACGTCATCTAGTGACGCACAGTAAATTCCACTCGGGGGAAAGACCTTACGTTTGCGAAGAGTGCGGGGAGTCGTTTTCGCAAAAGGATCATCTTACGATGCATTCACGCTTCCATGGCAGCCTACATCCATTTGTTTGCCACGATTGCGGTGCAACTTTCCAAAGGAAGTTTGAGCTAGTTAATCATGGTCGGTTACATGGCAGAGTTCCACATTCGTGTACTGTCTGTGGAAAGGAATTTCTGCAGAAGAGAACACTTTTAGCTCATATGCGTTTACATACAGGCGAAACACCTTTCGCTTGTACTGTTTGTGGAGAAGCATTCCCTCGGAAAACAGACCTGGTCGCTCATTCTAAGATTCACAATAATAATGCAAATCCAGATGAAAAATCTCTCACATGCAGGTGAGACATCGTATATAATGTAATTGCAGTAATTTTTTAATTTTATCTTAAGATTATTCTTCTCATCTTACATCGTGATACAACTCTAGTTGCTATTGAGGATATGCTGTGTGAAATTTTTATAAACTTTTCTAGAGTCTATGTTCAGCGATTTCATACTATTTTTTTAGTAATAATTATGTATATTGAGATAAATTTATTGCATATATCGAATTCAAAGTATATAATGTCATAAAATTGAATTATCGAACATAATTGGATGTAAAATATGACATTAAGACAAATTGAATCAAATTTTCTTTATTTATGATTTCATGTTAAGAATTTAAGCTATCAGACAAAATTTAGTACATGTAACATGATTTATGTAATATATATTAATATTGCTTATAACTTATAAACATCTTTCAAGATTTTCATACATGTTTGACAAATCATAAGAGATAAATATCTAGCACTTATTAGTGTATTAGAACAGGTGAAAACAAATTATATAATTCAAATATATATTCATTCTGTGATATTATAAGTACGCTCAGTTTCTTTCTAATAAAATAAATTGACATGATTCTTAATAAGTGATTATTATTTCAGAGAATGTGGGCTGGAGTTCCCGAATCGAGAAGCTCTAAATTTGCACCAAAGGTTACATACTGGCGATCGAACACTTGTAACGGACCTTTGTGGGTTAGCAGCTGCCTTTCAGCAAACTCCAGCACATTTTCTTACCCCAAACACTCCAGGAGCACATCAAGTAATCATCACTGTATACCAATATAATACTTAAAAATATCTTTAAATAATGAAATTTGGCAAATTTATATTTTTTATATTTAATGATACCTATTTTTAAAGATACCTAAGTATCTCAATTAATAATTATTAATAATCTGTGTTCAAAATGTGAAATATACAAATTATAAATAATGTATTTTTAGATGAACGGGCCGATAGGAACGCCGGGTGTGAGTCATATGCATGGTGCGACACAAACATCTCCCCCAGTGGGTACAGGACCAAAACCTAAGCCACACATTTGTCCTGATTGCGGCCGTGGTTTCGCACAAAAACACGGCTTGTCACAACATCAACGACGTCACACAGACGGCAGTTGCCATATAAGATCACACATATGCGATAAATGCGGCAAAGCTTTCTTCCAAAAAAATCATTTGTTACTACATCAACGTCAGCATATGGATCCGCCACCAAGTATACTTAGGCAACAACAAAGACAAGCTGCTCAAGCTGCAGCTCAACAAGCACAACAGCAGCAACAGCAGCAACAACAGCAGCAAGTGCAACAGCAAGCGCAACAGCAACAACAAGTTCAGCAACAGCAGCAGCAAGTGCAACAAGTACAGCAGCAGCAGCAGCAGCAGCAGCCACAGCAACAGCAACAAACGTGTTCTGTCGATACGAAAACGATTCAACTACAGGCAATACAGCAGCAGGTACAGCAGGTGCAACAACAAGTGCAGCAGCAACAGCAGCAGCAGCAGCAACAACAGCAGCAACAACAGCAGCAACAGCAACAGACGCAGCAACAGCAAGCATGTTCCGTGGACGCTAAAGCAATACAGTTGAATGTCACCATGTGAGACGGTATAAAGATGAGGGACTGGAGAGTCCTTGAAACAATAGCACTCCCAAATGCGCACCCTGCTGCCACCCTCTGCACACACTTCTCTTGTACTAACAATACACGTTAGATATATATTTATTATCTCTAGATTCAAAAATAATAATCAATTTTATTACAAGAATAGGAATATACAAATGATATACATATATATACACTATATTCTAATTAATATAAGGCTTGTATAACAAGAAAATAAAAATAACCATATATTAGTGTTTTACATATACTTTATAAATATACAAATATAAAAATATATAAATATATAAATATATAAATATATACTCTAGACATGTAAAATGAGACTAAAACAAATTAGTTGCCTTAACGAGAAGAAGAATTTTAATGGACATATTAACTATTATGTTTGGTGATTTTTTCATTTACTTTTATTTAGTAGGACGTCACTTTATAAGAAAATACATATTGAATAAATCAAGATAAAAAAAGAATAAGTTCGCCGTGTATCGCTGCTTTGTTGTTATCCTTCTCAATCAATGTATTTGTGCGATGGTAATTGAAAGAAAATAATCAATGTATGAACAGTAAAAGAGTAACAGAAAAAGGGGAAAATTCTGTAAACAGTTTTGGCAAAGGGAGAGAGGGTGGCAGACATTGCGCATTTATGAAGCATTTTTAAAGCTTAGATCTATACAAGATAGCATTTTAGCCTCGCGCAATTTATATTTTTACGTTAAATAATACGAGCAAATTGTTCGTTAAATTTTAGAAATACGTAAGAATCCCGGTTTTATAAGATCCAAATATCAATAAATGGATGTAAATGTTTTTCGTGAGGAGTTAACGCGACGTATGGACGCCATATAAGATCTTAACTTTATATACAAAAAATTAAAATGCATATATTAATTTTACATTAGTAAAGTTATAAGATTAATACATGTACATTCTATACATGTACTAATCTTTTTACACTTGCACTTCGCATTTAGGATCCCAAGAAGCCTTTCCACGTGCTTAATTGTCTTTTTCGATCAAAATATTTTCTCCATAATAAAGTGCGCGTCGCGTGCAGTTACGAGATTGCTTAGCGGATTCTTTTAGTAAAATGCAAATTTAATTTTTGTCAACAAGAGTATATTACTTAATAATATAGCTAGAGAATCGGAAGAAATACAAATAAAGGTTTCCTACATAGTTTTAATACGTATCTCTTTCTTTTTTTTTTAAATAACGTAAAACGTACCGATATCCGTAATATATCCGTACATAAAATTTAAAGTGCAAATTTATGTGTGATCGATGTCAGCTTTTCTACCTCTTTCTGTCTCAAACAAAATTGTAGATGTTAATATTTCTTTTTTTTTCTTTCAGCTTACATGTTGAAAGTTTAAAACTTTTTTTTAAATCGTTCCGTCTTCCTTTTTTGTTTAAAATTTATTAAATAATATAACGCTCGAGAAAAAGAGAGAATATACTGTGGACATTACATCGGTATGTAAAGTAAGTACATATCGCATGAATCATAATACATGAATCATATATACGCTTGATTAATTATACATATACACATAATTTTAGAGTCATATCAAATCAATCAAAATACAGTTCGTACATATATGTATTTTATTTTTGTTAATGTAAAAACTATATATGGAAAAAAGATTCAAATTATACAATTTTTTTATTAATCTAATATTTTTTTAAATACACAAACTGATATATATTTTTTGTCGTTTTATATAAAAAACATAACTAAAGTTATATAAAAGTTATATAAAAAACTAAAGTTGGCAAAATAGATATAATGCGTGAAATTTGGTGTTAATTATTGTTAGAATGTCAAGGAACATTTATTACGAATTATTATTTACTACAATTTTACAAATGAGCATTCCTATAGTATCCACGAATTTTAATTCTAATAAAATCCATTTCAAACTAAACAAACAATACATAAACTTTCGCATATTTTTTTATTTGCGTCTTCAATTTTTTTTTAAATCAAAATAAATTAGAATATCTTATTATTTAAATTTTCTATGAAAAATCGACACCATATTTCTCGTCAAAAATATCAGTAAATGCGCGCTTTTCTTCACATCAAAATTGTACGAAAATGGTAATATGAATACAAAAAATATGCATTAATCAAAATAATAAGAAGCTTCGGTATTACAAAATCTGAAATAAATTCTCTTTAAAAAGTCAAGATAGTACTTCCACTGTAGTTATATTATTATCTCATACAGCATACAAATGTATCTGAGATACATTCTGGGGATGTCCTTAGGACATTTGAGGATATATACGGACGTCTTTAGGACATCTCCTAGAAGTCTGCTGTGTGCGTGCGTGCGTGCGTGCGTGCGTGCGTGCGTGCGTGCGTGCGTGCGTGCGTGCGTGTGTGCGTGCGTGCCTGCGTGCGTGCGTGTGTGTGAGGGGGGGGGGGGGGGCGGGGGTGGAATATTTTTTTTTTTCGTGGGAGGGGTTTGAAAAAATGGCTTGTTTCTTTGGGACCAGGAAAAAAAATAATCGGGATTAAAAAAAAAAACAAATTTTACAGAATTTGTTTTTTTGATTTT
>Ga0157363_1001169_pt1 | contig 21513 bp, 6 predicted proteins | sample AttsexASBM1_FD_111477 | JGI IMG/M metagenome (GOLD analysis project Ga0157363, IMG submission 111477) | Fungus gardens microbial communities from leaf cutter ant in Ribeirão Preto, State of São Paulo, Brazil - Atta sexdens ASBM1 | ecosystem: Host-associated > Fungi > Mycelium > Unclassified ... | reverse complement strand
TTATATGCTGCACTATCTGTCTGCTGCATAGTTACAACTTCAGATAATAGGAAGAAGTCTGAGATAAGAGTGAGTGCTGATTTGGTATGTTGCCGTTGAATACTGAGAATCAAGTTCAATAAGAGTTTATCTTTGTCAATTATCAGACTAACGAACTACAGTGTAACTACTAGTCTTATATATGAGTTCTTACTATAGGAGATGCTTGAGGTTTCAGTGGTATAGCCCCTATTACCTTAAGTGGAAATTTCAGTATTGAGACACTGACAGGAGTGACTCTGTCATGGAAGACTGAGTTGAATAGAAGTATTTCCATTATGAAAAATAGAATACTCAGATGATTGTATTACTACCATTAGACATGTTATGAGTAAGGTGGCCACCATGGAAGGCAGGCTTTATTTATTGACAAGGAATATACTGTGAAGATGTATTATTCAGATGAATGGACTTGGCATATGACAATAAATAATATTCTTATGCTTCATCTAATGTCTTTTATAATTTTTTCATAAAATGTGATCTCCTAAAAATGGCAGCTATCTTAAATATTATTAGAGTATACTTCAATCTAATAGAACAAAGCTAGTATAACCAAGAAATGATTATGTCTAAATGATTAAAAACTCTGATAAAAGTGTTTAGGAAATTAGTCTAGAAAGAAAAGAAGTTCATATTATGACTTAAGACTTGGTCCAAATATTGGGACCAAAAAGGAACCTTGTATTGGTTAATACAAGAGAACTTGGTGGAGTTTCAAGTACAGGTAAGTTTACTTTATATACCTCTAGTAAATAGTTTATATACACTCTACATCTAGTCTATCCTAAATGCTATGAGTTATTTATATAAGAATTATTATATTACATAATATATAATATCATTCTTCTAGGTGTCACATAATGTTATGACATCATATTGCCTTTCTTTACTTAGTCTAATGAAGAAAAAAGTAGAAAAGAATCTTGATAAAAGAAACTTAATTAATAAAAGAAAGATAAAAAAAAACAAGTCTATTGTCTTCAAGTTTGATGGTTCATAGCAACAGTAGATAAAATATGACTATGTTAGTATATAAGACTGCACTTGACTAGATTTAATAGCAGAAAGTGGCAGTGTTTTCTTAGTAAACTCTATAATATTATGATTTAAAGACCTTAGAGCAGATTAATAAAAAGAACCTTGTATTAGAGTTAACACAAGAGAATTCAATAGAGAACTCTATACAAGATTGTCTATCTTATATACTAGAACCTCATGGTCCATACTACTACTTCTCTAGCCTACTCTAAATGACTATGTATTTGTCTTAAGATCAATATATATTGCATATGTTATATAATATTATTCTTTCAGAACCTTCTATGTTTTTCTCTGTGATCTTGTGACTTGTGACTGTTACTGTGACCATGTCATCTGATGTGACTGATATGTAACATTGTGGTTATGATATCACTCTAACCCTAACCCTAAATCTAAATAAAGAAAAAGAAAAGGAAGTTAAATAAAGAAACTAACATCTAAGCTTTATATGTCTGACATATAAAGTTAGTAGTAGTACTTAGAATTTTCAGACTAGGAAAAGCTAAAAACTCTATAGGATTTGTTATTATAAAGAAACCTAACTTTTTACCAACTATCACAAACTTTATTTAGCTTGTATCTCCACAACCAGTATACTTATTTTCACAAACTAAGTTGTGCTACAAAGTCCCAAATAAGGGCTATCTGCACATATGTAGAATGTACAAAAGCAACAACAAACAACTGAGATATCAGGTTATCAGTAACTGTAAAATCTTTGTTTGCTAATATCTTATGAATGACTGGATGGATTTGCACAATCGTTAGAAAATATTTATTAAATTATTCCTAACAATATATGGTATATCTCATAGCAATAAATATTTATAGAGATACAAGTATATCAATATAGTAACATAATTAGTTACCTTCTAAAATTAGCCTGACATCTACCATGACATATAACAGCTTCTATCAGATACAAGTTTTGATCATGTGATAGCAACAGCTTGCATACAGACCATCACTCTTTTGTATATATACTTTTGTGTCTAAGAATTAGACTTCAGACTTAACAACATCAATTTACATCAATTATTCCTGTTGATACTACTCATCACCTATTATCATTATTTCCTTATACTGAACCTCTGAAACACCATTAAGTTCAAACATTACAACCAGTGAGTAGCTCATTTGTGATACCAATACTAAACCCTATAAGCTTTTCTATAGACTTTCCAGCCTTACTCTATTACTAGAAAATACTATTAAACATATAAACTCTTCTGATTTTAGCTATCAAACATTATATTAGAATACTACTACTTTAGAAAATCTCTAATGTGAGTGGATCTTACTTATTAAGCTAAGTAAGTATCCCAAAAACTAGATCAATATTTAAATAAGAGTAGATCTACTCATATAAGCTTCTATATATACTATAAAAGGTAGTCTATTACATAGTACAGTACTCACAATACAGACCATTAAATATGATTATTCAATAAGATCTAAGTATGATAATTAACAAAGAAAAAAGAGATATATAAATATACAATAATAGATTAAGAGATGTAGATAAGATCATCATTTATCAACATTAAGTATAGAATCAGTCTAGATAGAAGTATGAAAGAGAAAGAGAGTAAAGAGAGTAGGCTAGTAATATCTATAAAAGTTAGTTTTAAAGAAGAGATGGTAGTAGTAGTATAGATGCCTTTCTCTCCTCATGTTAATTAGTTTTATTGTTTTTACTTTATTATTAATGAATTTTTCTTGTTGTTCTGAATTGAGAATAAAAATAAGTAAGAGAAAATAATTAAAATTATATATATAGATGAAGATAAGAGATATGAAAGTAGAGAAACAGGTTTAGTGAATTACATATATACAGAGTAGATCAGCAGATATTTGAAAAGAGAGTTTGGTAGAGGCAATGATGAATTGGCAAAAGTAGCTAAGCTCAAAAAAGTAGAGCAAAAATCAAGAATAATAGAGAAATTTGTACAAGAGTTTAGAAGAGTAGTAAGAGGAAGTAGATATAAAGGTTAGGCATTAGTGAAGAATTTGAAAAGAAGAATAAATATAGTGATTCAAATAAGATTAATAGAAGCAAAAAGACCTTCCAGAGGTATTAAACAATGGTACAAAAGAGCTACTAATTTAAATTAGCATTAGAGAGAAAATAAGAGAGAAAAAGAAAGACTAAGAGAGAAGAAGAAGAAAATAAGTAGACAGGAACAGAGGCAGACTAGAATAGCAAACATTCAAGAGGGATTTAGGCTATATCTAGCTCTATCCAGGTTTTGCTAAAAAGGTAAGAGATATAGCAAGTACTAGTAGAGCCTGCTCAAATAGAAAGAGTTGAGAGAACAAATGTAGTTATAGTAAACCTAGTGTAACAGCAATAGATAGGGTTTATACCAAGACACAATCCAGCTACTATGGACATAGACAGAGAAAAGAATTGTTATAACTGCAGAAAATTTGGTTATATTACAAGATATTGTAGAAATCAGAAAACAATTGGACAAGAAAGGTAGATAAGTTATCAGAACAATGACAAACATTTAAAAAAGAAAGAAAATTTAGTAGTCCTCAACTAGACTCTAGTTAAAATAAATTTTTTGTACTCAGTAAAGTAATAAACAGTATGCTATCTAACAGTAATTCAAATAGAAATCTCTTAAGAGAAGTAACAGTAAAGATTGGCCTGGAAAGGATTGATATATAAGAGGGAATAACAATAGAAGTGCTTTTAGATAGAGCTTAGAGCTATAGGTTTGGTAATGAGTTCAGAGTTTGTAAAAAAGCAAAGATTTAAGTTGAAAAAAATTGAAAGATTTATATATGTAAAAAATGTAAATAGTATATTTAACAAGGAGAGACCAATAGAAAATACTATAGAAGTAAATATTTTATAAATAATATAAAGAAAGAATAAATATTGATATAATAGAAGAGTAAAAGTGAAACATAATTTTGGATATGCTATAGCTTGTTCACTATAACTCTGAGATTGACTAGAAAATGGAAAAAATAAAGATAACAAGATGTCTAGAGAAATCTAAAAAGTAATAAAGACCAAAACAAGAAAAATCAGAGTGGTAAAAACAAAAGATGAAGAAGGCAAAGAAAAAAGTAGAAAAGAAGTGAGAGAATAAGAAGCAGAAAAAGAAAAAGAAACAAAAAAAGGAAATAATAGTAGAAATTTAAAAAAATAGCAAAAGAATAAGAAGAAGAAATAGCAAAATCTGAAGAAGAGACCAAAAAATTAGAATCTCAAATATTTTACAAATAAATCTGTATCTTCAAAAAAAAACAAGAAGTATATTAAACTCTTAAAGTTACTTCAAATAACACTAGTATTATTTATAAGAAAAAAGAACAATAAGAAGAGAATAGTTTAGAATTATAGGTACTTAAATGAATAAACTATTAAAAATAATTTTTTACCTTTAATCTTGGATATTATAAAATATCAGTATAAAAAAGTATTTATAACACTAGAAGGATTGTTTAAACTAATAGTAATGTTTTTTGATCTAACTAACTTACCTGTAATATTTCAAATAATAATAAATAAGATCCTACAGAACTTAATCAACATAAAAGAAATGGCAAGCTTTATTAACAATGCTTTATTAACAATGTACTGGTAGAAATAAAGAAAGAAGAAGAACACAACAAAGTAGTAGAAGAAGTAGGGAAAAGATTAGCAAAGAATAACTTATATAAAAAACTAGAAAAATACAAGTAAAAGGTTAGAAAAATAGAGTTTTTAAGAGTAGTTTAAGGTTTGGTGTCAAAGTTGTAAATAATAGACTTGAATAGTATATTAGTCATATAAAGAGCATATAGACTTTGAGACAAGTTAGTTGTAGTATGCACACAAACTACAGTTTATAATATAAAATAGACTAGTTTATAATAGAAACATTAAGTTCTCTTATATTGGAGTATTTTGTTTGACTTAAAGAAAGATAGAAGATAAAAAAGTTAGTAACAAGAAATTATTGATAGCTAGATATAATGAAGAATATAGAAAAGTATTGTTAGGCATAGTTTACACTTGAAAATAAAAGTCTATGGAATTGTATAGGGTTTGGGCTAAATATAAAAACTTGTCCAAAAAAGAGTTGCAGATTATTACAAAATAAACTTACTGTGTCACAAACTTCATTCAGCTTGTATCTCTACAACTAGTAGACTAATTTTACAAACTAAGTTGTATTAAAAAGTTCCAAATGAGGGCTATCTGCATATATATGGGATATAAAAGTGACAACAAACAACTGAGATATTAGTCTATTAGTAACTATAAAAGTTTCACTGGCTAATATCTTATGAATGGCTGAACAGATTTATATGATCAAACTTGTATTGGAAAGTGATCATTAAACAGTTCCTAATGATATATGATATATCTTATAGCAATAAGTATTTATAGAGATATAAGCATATTAATATAGTAACATAATTAGTTACCTTTTGAAATTAGCCTGACATTTGCTATAACAAATGTCAGCCTCCATTAGGTACAAGTTTTAATCATGTAATGGAAACATCTTGTACACAAACCATTACTATTTTGTATAAATACTTTTGTATTTAAGTATTAAACCTCAGACTTAACAACATCAATCTTTATTATTATTGTTGTTATTATTAAACTTCTGAATCACTCCTAAACCTCTGAGATTACACCCAAGGTTCAGATATCACAAATAAGTAAGTAGTTCATTTTGTGATAAGAAGGTAAAGAGATGTGTTATTACTAACTTAGTTGATTTTCAGAATAAGACTTTATAGTATAATTACCAACTTATATACTAAGTATCTAGGATTGGAGACTGTTAATCAAGTTACTTTAGTTTTAGATAATTCTTGGATGTCTAAGATAAAGATCTATAAAGCTGTCAAGAATCCAGCAAGGATATCTAAGGTAAAATAGAAGGTTTAATCTATATTGAAAAAAAACAAGAATTACAGATAGAAAAAGAAGTGTTATCTATAGATTAGAATAGATGTGATTGAATTGGAATATAATATTACCTACTAATCTAGTGAGTGTCTCAGGTTAAATCTGGACTAGAAGTCATTTTTGTAATATAATTAACAACCTCCAAAATATATAACTTAGAAATATATTGTTATGACTTAAGTCTCAGAAATAAAATGAAAACATACTCTTATATTAAGTAATACAAGAGAACTCAATAAAGTTCCATATACAAGCTAGTTTACCTTATATATTTCAGACTGTGGTTTATACACATACTATAACTAACCTATTCTAATGTTCATATACTTTCTATAAAACTAATATATTATTGCTATACTATATAATATTGCTTATTTTAGAACCTTCTATAATCTTCTTTGTATTATGTAATTATGACCTGTGACTGTAACATATATGATATCACATCATACTTTTTACCTAATCTAAAATAAAGAAAAGTAAAAATTAAAATAATAAAATAAAATAAAAAGCAAGAATATAAAATAAAGCCAAGTACATTATTCACAATTTTGATATATATAGTATTCTATTTCTATTCTAACCAGCATATCAATTAGATTACCAAATAGTAGGCTGAAATCTTAACTAATTAGCTTTTCAAAATTAGATCCAGTTATATAAGTTTATGCCAAACAGTAGGCAAAGTCTTTAACCAATCAGCTTCTCAGAATCAGATTGTTATCAGTCTATTTTTTATTTTATATTGATTTATTCTTTCAATTTCAGTTATAGGTATTACTAGGAACAGACCTCACAATGAGAAATGATCTGACTATTTGACTTTGGAAAATCTCACTTAATATTAAACTAAGATTACTGATCTTACTTTTCTAGAATGCTTATACTAGATCTCTTATTCTAGTAACAATAAGATGTCTATAAGTCCTTTAGCATATATTAATCTTAAGAACTAAAAACCTTAGTAATTACTATATAATATTACTTGTCAAATATAGTTCATACTTGAAAACAAAAGTTCATAGAGTTGTTTGCGATTTATACCAAGTATAGAAAGGAGTTGTAGGCTTTGTATACAACCTTAGCTTTAGCTTATGTACTACACTGTCTACTTACTATATATTTGCAAATTCAGATAAATGAAATAAAGTCACTGTAAATATTAGAGTTTAGTATTTAACTTGTTTAATTATTAGACTGAAGATTACAATATATTTACCAGTTTTTAAATATTAGATATTCAAGTAGTACTATTATCTCATAATACAGCTCTGAGTGATATTAGTTATGCTAAGTAAATATTTTAGTAATAGAATACTAATGGGAATTTAAATCTAAAAAAGAGTAAACTCTGCTATAGAAGACTAAGTATTCATAGAGCTTGAATAAGAAATAACACTGCTACAAAAGACAGATTATTAATAAGGTTGAATATGGCATATGACATTACTATTGTTATAGCAGCTACTAATCAAGACAGTCAATAATATCACTAAATAGTCTTATAGAGTTTTGTGAGAATCATAAGAGAACTCAACAAGAAGTCCCTAATATATCACTACCCTATCTATACAAATGGTTTATGATAAACATACTATTAATATACATCTTGATGTTATTCTTCTAGTCTCTTCTCTCTGATCCTAGGCTTATGACATAATATCATGTGACTATAGTCACATGTCTCTTCATTGTCTAAAAGAAAAATATAAAGAAAAAAAAATCAAAGAAAAAAAAAATCAAATTAAGAAAAATAGATTAAAATAAAATAAAAATAAAATATTAGAGTCTAAGCATATAATGACAACTATTATATAATTCTAAACTTAAGATATCTATGCTTAGAGAGAATTTAACTCTCACTCTTTTAAATATCTATATAAATACTCTTATTAAGTCTTTAGTAATTAAAACTATTAGGCTACTAGACCTATTAAGGCCACAAGTTATTTATGTATATAGATAAGCTTAAAGTTATAAGAGTTAATTATAGCATAGCCAGTATTTTTTTTTTAGAATAGATATCCTATTGTTTAGTAGGAGTATCTAGTTTGATACTTAGATAATCTGGACAAAACTAAATAGTAAGATTAAACTATGAGAGAAACTTTAACTATTCAGCTTATCTGTGGATTAGTTAGTATCTTGGTAGTAAAAATACTCAAGATTTCTGTGATTTACAACAATATTAATAAGAAATACTAGGCTCTCAAAATAGTAGTATTAAATTCTAAAAGCTTTAAAAATAACTAAAAGTTCCTTATTATAAGTGTTAAAGTTCAACTCTATAAAAGTAAATGTCTGAGAGAGAAAGGCTACCAGATAAAATTTATTATTTTTATCTATAATGAAAAGAATTGTAGTGAGAATATAATTAAAAGCATCTGTTTCCATAATAAGTTAAGTACCTTGAATCTAGTAAGTAAGGATAGATATGGAAATGAATGTTTTTTTCAATAAGTTGAAAGTATTATGGCAGAAATCATCAAATTTTTAATGAATGTTCTTCCAAAAAATATAGATCATAAATAAGTAGAATGGTAATATCAGAATAATTAAAAATAAATTAGCAGTAAAATTGGTAAATTCTAAGAAGGATTGAATATTCTTGACTTTTTTTAGTTCTGGCCAATTCTGAATAGTTTTGATTTTGTTATCTGACATTGTAAGTCCAAAAAAAGAAAGAATATATTCTAGATACTCTACTAACTTAGAATAGAACTTGCACTTTTCTTCTTTGGTATAAAGACTAGTCTTATAGATTTATTTGAGAACTTTCTATTAGGGAAACTAGACAAAGTCTATAAATTTATATAGAGTTTGCAATCTCCAAAGAATTCTAAGTTCTATTACTCATAGTTACTAAGTATATGACTTACTTTCAGAGAATTCTAAAAAACAAAATAAAGTTCTCTAGAAGTAGTAGCTACTCTAAATATTCAGGAGTCTATTTTAATCAGATAAGATATCAAATGGAAAATTAGCTAACCTAATTATAAAATAATAAGACTAAGTAGTCAAAATCCTAATAGAAAACCCTTAAAAATTATGGGATGGCAAAAGCTCATTAGATAATAGTAGAAGAGAGTAGATTATTGCAATTATAAAAATAATATTAAGTGAAGATTCAGCAGAGTTTACAACAGAATTAAGATTGAAGTTTTAAGAGAGAAGAAGTTTATAGAATTAACTATAGATATTAATAGTGTTAGTGACTCAAATTTTGATAAAATAGTAAATCTTCTTACATCTATCTCTTTTTTAGATTACTATAACTTGAAGTAAAAAATATTGGTTAAAAATTAATATTCTCAAAATCTACTAAACTAAAAGACTATAGAGTTAAAATAGTAAAATTTAGCTACTTAATTAGGTGTAAATATATCTACAATATTATTTCATAAGTTTGCTTCTAAGCTAAAACTCTTCTATTATTACAATTTAAACTTAAGTATAAAAAAAATAAACATTATATTAGATTAATACAAGAGAACTCAATAAAGTTTCTATTATAAAATGTTTACTTTATATATGTTTGTGTTATATGAAATCTAACCTATTCTAAAAGCCATATATTATTTACAAAATAAATATATAGTGAACATATTATATAATGTTATTATTTTAGAACTTTTTATACTTTTTTATATAATATATGATTATGTGACTGTGACTGTGACATGTGTTATATTATATAATAGTTTGTAACAGTTACATATATAATATTATACTATATATATTTTTAACATCAACAATTTATTATATATAGAATGTAATAATAGTTTATATTTATAGAAAGAATTATATATAGAATACTAATATACTAATCTTTTTATATAGTTATTTAATACAAAGAATTACTAAGAAATTGAACTCATAACCTTAAGTAGGTTTGAGATAGATATGATACATATAGATAGAAAACTCTTTTATTATACTATCTTTCTCTTATATTATACTATATTTTAACTCTAAGTTCAAAATAGACAAAATACAAAAACAAAGTTTATTGTTTTTAATTTTAATATCTACTTGGTTAAGTACTAATATCTTTTGTAATACTAGTAGTTGTCTAAAATCTTTTTTACTTTCTGCTTTTCTTCTTTGTTAATAATTTGAAAAAGAAGAATTCTATATTGGGTCAATACAAGAAAATTTAATAGAGTTTCTAATATAAAGTGTTTATTTTATATTATTCAACTTGTATTTTTACAACTAGTAAACTAATTTTCACAAACAAAGTTGTACTGGAAAGTCACAAATAAGAGCTATCTACATATATATGGAATATACAAAAGTAAATACTGAAATATTAGACTATTAGTAACTATAACTTTTATTGACTATTATCTCAAAAACAACTAAACAGATTCTTATGATCAAACTTAAGTACTTATCAAACCATTTCTAATAATATATTATACATCATATAAAGATTAATATTTATAGAGATATAAACATATTAATATAATGACATAATTAGTTATATTTTAGAATTAGCCTAATACTTAGTATCTACTATAGTAAATAATAGCTCTACTAGATATTAATCATGTGATAAAAACAGCTTGTATATAAACTATTACTATTTTGTATATATACTTTTATATCTGAAAATTAGACTTTAAACTTAATAATATCTTATATTTTTTCATTAATTTATCTCTTATCATCATGGGACATCATTATTGAACTTCTAAATTACTTCTAAACCTCTGAAAGTATATCCAAGATTTAGATATCACAAATAAGTAAATAGTTCATTTTGTAATACTATGAATTATCTATAAGATTAACATATAGTAAATATACTGTTATAATATCATTGTTCCAGAATCTTCTATGTTTTTTATGTTCTTCTATATAATATATAATTGTATTATAGTGATAGTAACATTTATAGCCAACTTGTAATAGTTATGTTAGTTATATTAGTTATGTATGATGTTATAATATAATTCTAACCTTAAGTTTAAAATAAGAAAATAAATGAAAATAAAAATAGAAAAGAAAGAATAAACTAAGTCTATTATAGTAAGCTTGACTTCTGAGAATACTAGATATAATTTTTATAATATAAAGAAAAGCTTAAGGTAATACAATATAAATTTCACTTATTTCTTTATTTTATAAGGTTTAAAAAAGTAATTATTCCTCAATTATAGTATTTGGCCATATTCTTTTGAAACTTATGAATCCTATTTGTGGCAGTTGTCCAGTGTTGAAAAGAAATAGTAGTTATTATATAGAGAGGTATATATAGTTACTATGTTAAAACTCTGCCAACAGGAAAATATTCTGTTAGTTACTTTGTTACTTATTAATAAATATTTATAGATATTGTTCTATCTCTTGATTTATTTGCTCTATTTGTTCATTTATTTAGGGATACCAAGCTGTAAATGAAGTAATTTTCACTCCAAGCAGATAGTAGAGTTTCTTAATAAAGAGTGTAATAAACTACAGTCTCCTATCTGATACTATATAAGTGAGAAGACTATGAAGTTTCTAGACATAGTATAAAAATAGTCTCATAATGCTTTCTGTGTTGACTATGGTATGAATTAAAATAAAGTAAGTCTTTTTTTTCACTTGTTACAATTTTAAGCTTGGCTTAGATTGCAACTTATGCAAAAATTTGAGTAAGAGTAGAAAAGATGATCAATTGGTAAAGTATAAAGATACAGAACTATATTCAACTATATACCTAATAACTATAAAAAAAGAGAAAGATGTTCTTAAGGAATACAATAAGAAAAGCATAAGAAAAATATAAGAAAACCTTTACTACTATGTGAGATGTTGACTGATAATCCATAAGAAAAACACAAAAAGACAGTAACACTGTCTTCAAAAATATAATGATTATGAGTTATAAGTGAAAAAAACCCTAATACATGTTTAAAACATGTCTAATATAAGACAAACATCTATAAAACATGAGATAGAACTATACTAAATTAACCTCTGTAAACTTAAGTTCTATAATGAAGTCAATGCTGATAGTTTTCCATCTTGTATTTAGCATGAGTAATGGGTATAATTCTTTTAAAGACAAGTGACAAATAGGCTTAGTTTGCAGGTATAGATTACAAGTACTAACATATTGGCTAATATATCTAGACATTTAAAACCATCAATAGCTCTATATTTAAAGACAGTAGGAAAAGGACAAGAAAAAGAGAAGCTATAAAATAAAATAAATATCCAAAGAGAAATAACTAGGTAAAAGCTGGTATATAATGGCTAAGTAATATCTTCTCCAAAAGGAAAGACACTACCATTGAACTCTAAAAAGAAATGAAGTAAGCTATGGTATCCCATCTTGGATTCCAATAGTTATTATATCTTATGTAATTGTGTAGAATATGTCTCCTTGATTTAATAGGGTAAAGTCCACAAGGACATTTAAACTCTTTCTTAGGAAAGAATATAAGCCAATATTCTCCTATAGAAGTGTGATTGATGATCACTCTTGTAGCTCTGGCACAAAGTAAGTTAGAATACCTGAAGAATTTGAGCCATAGCTCTTCTTTAGCATATAACAGTTCAATGAGATTTAGGTTGTCATTAAGTAATCCTAGGAAATGTTGTTCTTTAGTATCTAATGCTTGAAATGTTATCCTCTATTCATTGAGAATTTTGTTATATTCATGTTTTTTATCAAAGTTCCATGAGAACTTATATGAGAACATGAGTATAAGATCAAAGTTCTTTGTTTCTTTGTTAACTAAATTATAAAAAGTTCAATTCTCATGACTTGGACAATTTCAGAACTCAATGAAATTACTATAGTCTTTGATGAAGAAATCTCTAAGTTTCTTTGAGATAAGCAATAACTGAATTTGATATAGATAATTCAATAAGTCAAAAATTCTCTTTACAGCATGTATTGAGTCCATAATAACAATGATTCAATTGATATTGAATAGACATGTAGCTTGATTAATACTATATCTAATAGCAAAGAGTTTGGCTTTAGTCAATATAATATTTATGACATAATGAATCATTTTGATGACTAGACTGTTGTAAGTGTGGACATGTACTATGAAAGTAGTGACTTGGTTTTTTATGCTGGCATCTAATGCTGTTTTGGAATCCAAAGACACTTGAAATATGATTTCATCAAGTTTACAAATATGCACTTTTATACTTTCTTTATTTTTTCTGTTTGTAGAATGAAAGGAAAAATGACTAGGGAAAATATCTATTAGTCTATCTCTAGGAGAAAATTTATTATTGAATGGATCAAAAGAAGAGAATACTCTATTCAACCTATTATTTGCATTTACTATGGGCCCCTTGAGTAGCAGTCACTATCTAGGCATTAGCCTTTTGAGTGATAGTTGATGTGTACTATTAACATTTGTATGCCTTGACTCTAGCAAAGACTTAATGATGTAATTTGGAGATAGCATATGTGTTCTGAGCTGAAATCTATTACTGAGTTTTTATAAGTGAAAATGAATTGGTATGAGGCCTGTAATAACCTCAATTACTAGAGATAGTGAAGTACAAAATGTCTCCAGAATCCAAATGGCAGCTCTTCTTTGCATCTTTCTGAGTTCTTTGAGGGAATATGCCAATGGTGCTTTATTATAATACTATAGCTAGAAGTTATAAAGAGCAATAAGTAGAATACAACTTCTGTATAGAAGTTGTTTTTGTGTGGGAATAAGGCCTCTTGATGAATTACCAAGCATTTTCATATACTTTATAGTAGATAATACCTTGTTCATATAGAAGTTGATGTGTTGCTTAAAAGTTAGCTTTCTATCAAAGATATATCTAAGGTAATACCATGTTTCCTTAAATCAAAAAATGGGACTGCTTGGAATAGTAAGGTCAAGAGGCAAAGAGTCAAAAAGTCCATGTAATCTAGAGAAATGAAATACCTCTGTTTTTCCATGTTCAATGATTAGTCTCAACTGACTGAGAATAAAAGACATAATATGGTAGCTACAGAATAAATGAGAGTTCAAAACAGTCAAAGATTTGTTCTGAGAAACAAATAGTCTACTATCTACAAAGGAGATTAAAAAGACTGGAATTTTTAGATTTTTTTGCCTTTTTTCAAAAATATGAAGAATAGGAGATAAATATAAAGTATTGGTGAAAGAGCAGAACCCTATCCAACACCAACATCAACATTAAAAGAAGAAGATGAAAAATTGTTCCAAAGATATTTTATTTTCCTACTTACTAGGTAATCATAAAAGAATAACAAAATCTTGGAATTAAACCCTGCTTTAGCCAAGATTAAAAGAAAGCAATCAATGGTTGAAAGATGGGAAGAATTAGGCAATGTCAAACACCAGAGTACTAGTTGAAAAAAATTTAATCCAGCCATTATGAATGAGATAAGTTAGGACTATACCTGCATCCATGATAAAGCATTGTTTTAAACCACTTAGTTGACACAGATATATGAAATATTTCAAAATTGACTAGAATTGCAGTCTTTTTCCAATGACCTTTTCAATGAGTTTGCTGAGTGTGTTTAATAAAACTATTGGTCTGAATGTCTTTGGAAAGTTATATGATATCTTATTAGGCTTGGAGATAATGATGGATGACAATATCTTGAAATGAGACAACCAGTGACCTAAGTTGATACAAGTATTAGCATTTTTGACAATGATCTTGATGTGTCTTTAGAATAACTTGTCTGATATAGAAGTCAAAGAGTTATTATATTTCAAAATTGCACTTATAAATTTTTTTTCTAAGAACAACTTCCATCTTGTAATTAGTTTGCTTGGGATTTCTTTTAACAAGTCCATGTTGATTTGATAATTTTGCACTGAGTTAAATAACAAGTGAAGTGGCTTGCCATAGATTGTTTAGTTTGAGATACAGTTGACCATTATATTGAATAGCTTTGATAGCTAGAAGTTTGTATTTCTTCACCTGGTTCATGAGTTCCCAAGAACCAGAGTTTTTGTTTAAAATTTTCTAGATTTTCTGGTCAAACAAAATGTGTTTGGTCCTTCTGATAGTGCTTTTGAAGTTCTTCCAATCCTTAATTTGTTTTGAGGTTTTGTATTTCTCAAGATGTTATGGGACGCTTTGAACATGAATAATTTTTATTTTTCTTTTCTTTTCTTTTATTTTCTGACTTTATAGGAATTTTGTTTTCTTTTTCTTTTCTTTTGGACGATGAAGAGGCACGTGACACTGCAGTCACATGACATGTCACATGATGTGATGTCATAGGCCTAGAAGGTAGTGGAAGGATCTAGAAGATGACGTCAGGGCACATGTATATAACATGGTGGCCTTAAGGCAGACATGAGGTAGAGGCATGGACATAAAGATAGGCTTAAGTATTGGTAGCACAGACCAAGCATGTTTTGTATATATAGAACTCTAATTTAGCAGAGACTCTTTGTCGAGTTCTCTTGTGAACTTCCCACATTATATCCCAACTCTGAGATTTACTCATTAGTGAGATCATTGGACATTATGTCTAGTGGTTGCCACAACACAAGATCCCTCTAACAATCTACATTCCACCATGTTTTTGAGTACTTAGTGATATTGACAACTTTTGAATATTTGAACCATATTTTGTCCATATTATTGGCAATTATTTGTACAATTTGTTCAAGAGTTTCTTTGCTAGAAATATTCTTAGTATTGATTTTTATGATCACTTTGATTAATTCTACAATGAAATTCTCTTCTTCTTTGCTGTTTTTGACCAATATATATTTTCTGGTTTGAATATGTTTTTCAATTATTGTGATATTGATGGTGAGGGAGATGTGATCTGATAAGAGTTTCTATTCCAGATAGATCATATAATTATTAAGTTCTGATGAGTCTTGTCTAAGGAATATGAGATCAATGACCAAATTTGAATTATTCTGATTATCTGAATATCTAGTAGGAACTTGGTTAGTAGGTCCTAACATACAAAGATTTATAGAGTTTGTAATGTCAGTAAGAAAATCACTATGAATAGAGTGATATGAAAAGTTAAGGTCCCAAATATTATCTCTAATATTGAAATCCCCTATTATAATTAATATGTTGCTGATATTAGCTTTAGTATTCTTTAGATACTTCAAAGCTGTTTGCAACAAATCAGAGTAAATAATATTAACCAAGAAAAAAATAGAGCCACAGTTGAAAAAAGAAATACACAAAATATCTTTATGATTAAAATATCATTTCTCAAAGAAAAATGAAATTGCAAAAGTCTTATATTTATATATGAGATAACTCTAGGTGAGTTGTGTTCATTTGCAGTGTTCCTAGAAAAAGTAGTTTAATTCAGATGATTAGGTACTCCTATCAAATCTTTGTTTTTCTTACTTATTGAACTAGGTATGAATGACTGATCATGACAGCTCTTAGATGAAAATGATGTCAAATTCTTTTTGTGCTTCTAAAATGGTATTAGTAAGCAATTTTTTCTTTCAAATATTTTGTGAAAAGATTTTGATCTCTTTCATAATCATGCTTGTATGCCACTCACAGTTAAGCAAATCAATTGTCTTCTGCTATTATAAAACTCTTGATACTTTTTTGAGTGCTATTCTCTATGGAATTAATGCTTCCAGAATAGACAGAGGTTAAAATTGGCTTGATGATTACCTCTACAGTTTATATATTTGAAAGTATCCAAGCACTATTCTCTCTGCTTAGTTTCCAGTCTTAGAGGATTAGTTTTTGTATTAGCCTTAGAGTATCACACAAAGTAACAGTGGTGCTCAGTTTTGTGAGAACTATTGCATTTTACACACCTAGAACCTTGAATAGTGGTGTGTCCCTACTTCCAACAGTTCTTGTATTGCTGTACTCCTAGGTTCATGTCTGCCCCACAAATAGTAGTGATATAACTTCTAACATTGAAACACCTGTTGATGAGGTTCTTGGCTTTGTTGCCACTCTGAACATCCCAAATATCCAACCATATAATTGCTATATCAGACTTTGAAGATACTTTTATAATATGTGGTCTGAAAGCTATTATGATATTATTGAATATGTGATTGCTCTTGATAATTGCTTCTACAACATTTGCTGTAATAGTAGTGTTAGTGTTCTCTACTAAGTATAGGATATCTATAATTTTAAGATATGATTTTGACTAGAGTAAGTAGGGAACTTCAACTTCATCCACTTTAATACAATTTGTATTCTTAACATATTTTTCTATAGTCTAGAAATCAAGTGATAAAGTGACCTTATTGGTGACAATTGTAATGTCAGTCTGGTCAGAATGGGCAAAGTCAGCCATGATCTCTGATTTGATATTTTTCAGTGCTCTGTTGATATTAGTTATCTGAGCACTACTTTCCTCTATAAACTTTGTTTTGTTATTATTGCTCATTGGAACAATGACATGCTTTCTTGATAGACCCTTTATGGTCATGTTAATTCTCACTTTAGGCTTACTATTGCCTTTAATGATCCTTTGAATATTTTCAATCTTATTTGTCTAAAGGTTCAAAAATATCTTAATCTTGAGTACTTTCCTAATGTTGTTTAGTGAGTGAGACACTTGTGCATAATTGTTCTTTTTAAAAAACTTTGAGATCTTATTTACTTCTTTAGATGATTTAGCTGGAATGGGCAGAGGTAGTCTTTCAACACTTACAGGCTTCTTCATATTCTTTTCACCCTTGCTACTGGTTTTAACCAGGTTTAGTTCTGGGGTAAATTTTAACAATACCTTCTATCTAAAAATTTTTTATTTTTATCAGCAATTAGGAAATTTTATTCTGAATTATAAATAGTAGATATAAAGTTCTAGGTGGCTTTACCTATACTTCTAAGGTTAGGAACTTCGTTTGCTTTGCTACTATCTATTTTCTTATTCTTGATGTATTTGGTTATTTAATACAAAGACTCCTTAATATTCTTGGAGTTCAAGGAAAGATGTTCTAACAAACTATAAAAAGAAATGGAATCTTGTTTAGCTGCCTGATTAACATTATATAGCAATTTAATGTTGATAGAGTTCTGCAAAGAATACATATTAGGATTATTTATGAGTACACTCTTATCTTATAGTTTAGATATATTTTTAGGGCTGATACCTTATTTCAAACATATTGCAAATCTCTAGAAGAACAATTGTTAGCTACTTTTCTAATATAATTACCTTTCTCAATACTAATATTGTAAAACAGCTGAGAGCCGTCAATTAGATCTTATATATCCTTGTTGTCAAGATTGTTGATGGTGGACTTCATTTTTTATTTTCTCTTTTCACTTTATTTTATTTTTATTTTTATTTTTCTTTTCTTTTCTATTTTTAGAACAACTCGGATTAGGGTTTATCAGTCACACTGTTATATCAGTCACAAGTTGATGGCATAGTCACAAGACTGATCATGGGACTTGAGAGAATGGAGTAGAAGGTTCTGGAATAAAGTGACGTCATACAACATAGACAACACATGTTGGCCTCATGTCATATACATGGTCATTTAGGGTAGGTGTGCAGTAGTGAGCACAGACCATGAGTAATAGTATATAAGGTAGACTACTTTGTACTAGAAACTCTATCGAGTTCTCTTGTGTCACTCAATACAAGAGTTGTCTTATCGCTTAACACTTTGAGCTTTAAGTCATAACACTTGTCTAAGAAATTGTTGTTGATCTCCATTCTCTTATAGTATAGAATAGTTGACATATTTGATATAACTAAAGGTTCTCTCAAGTTTGTCTTACTTCAGGAAGTCAACTTTTCCCTGATAATGTTGCAATTGACATTCATGTCCATATAAAATAGTAAGTTGGCCATTTATAAAGGTTTAGAATTGAAAGCTGAAATAAAAAATTGTATATTCACTAATTCTCTTATAGATACTACCATACAAGATAGTAGTAAGAGAGAAAGAAGTAATGTTGTGCTATAGGTTTATTGTGACTTTTTTATATAGAATAACAATATTCTTTAATAAACAGATATCTAGCTTAAAAATTCTCTCTTTGGGAATATTAGAATACAAGTTTGATTAAGATAGTAGAAAGTAAAATAAGTAGTTGGTAGACAGTATGAGATGAAACTAGCTAAGGGCCTACTGGTATTTACAGAAATTTTGTTGAATTTAGAATATAAGTCTAAGAGTGAGACTAGCACTAGCTTTTCTTTTTTATTACTATATACTTTATCTTCTCCTATACTACTACTACCATCACTAACTTCCACACTTATAAATTCTCTCTATCTTACCACATAAATCAACAAAACCAAATAGAGCAGTTATAGCTCTGAATAAGATAATAAGTAGAGTAGCTAGTAAAGTTATAGACATAGTTAATAGTAAGAGAAGCAGTAGGAGAAAGAGAAGAGGAAGCAGTTTTAAGATCTAGATCTTGATTCTAACTAGGGATAACCAAACTACCCTTGTTCAATAGAGATACAAACAAGATAGTAAGATTTGAAATGATATATAAACTTTATATTAGAATGAGAATGAGAGAAGAATAAATAGAAGAACAGATATAATAGATCTTAATGTATGTACAAAGAGAATTAGCAGATATTTGGAAGAAAAATTAGAGTTTAAGTTAGCAAAGGAGTTTTTGGCAGAATTCAAAAAGAAGTTTGGAAAAGATGATAAATTAGAAAATATAGCAGAACTTAAGTAGACAGAACAGGATTCTTAGACTATAGATGAATTTGTCTAGATATTCAAGCATATAGCAAGAGATAGTAGATATGAAAGTCAGAGTTGAGAAATTTAAAAAAGAGATCAATAGTACTACAAAAGCTAATAAAAGTAAAGCAATCTCCAAGAGGTATCAAATAGTAATATAAGTAAACAATTTAGATAAACACTGGAGAAAAAAAAACAGGTTGGGTTAGTAATAAGCTAAGAGAGATCTAGAATATATTAGAATAACTAGCAAGATTTATAGAGTTTTACAGACTTTTACAACCTCTAGAAAGTCCTAAGTATATTGATATAACCAATAAGTATAAGTTGTAAGAAGACCTACTTCTTTAGCTCCAATACTGCTGTTTAGGCTTATGAGATTTTTTACTCCTTATTTAATACTGTTACCAAAGCTTATAGTATCTGCACTACTGATCCTTGACTTTGTACTACTATCAAAGTTTGTTCCTATAACTTTACTATTCTTTGTTACTACTTCCTGGGTTTAAACTTAACTACTATTCCTACCATCTTCTTTTTACTACTAATAATAATTTCTTTCTTTCTGAAATAACATTTCCTAGTCAGGCTATCTTTATTATTCCTTATTATATAAACTAATCTAGAAAAAATTGGAATATATACCATAACTATATAGAATACTTATTATTTTCAGGAATCTTTCTATGTTCTCTGAAGTTCTCCTTGTCAGAGCTATGAATGATAGACTTGGTTTTATTTATTTTCTTTCCCTTTTGTTTTTCTTTTCCATTTTTCCATTTATTTTATTTTTACTTTTCATTTTACTTTTCTTTATTTTGAACTTAGGTAAAGGGTATGATGTGATATCATGTGTGATGGTCACACATGTCACACAATTATATAACCAGAGAAAAGCATAGAAGATTCTAGAATAAATGGTATTATATAACATGGCAATAGTATATTAGCCTTATAAAGTACACATAGACTTTAGGGTAGGTTAGTTATAGTGTGTATACAAATTAAAATCAGTAGTATATAAGGTAGATTTGTTTGTACTTAGAGCTCTATCAAGTTCTCTTATATTACTCAATACAAAAGTGTGTCTTTTATCTTACTCTAAAGATTTAAACCATAACACTTCTGTAGATAAGTGATATAATTACTGTACTTTATAATAAAGCTTAGGTTCTCCTGGAGATTATGAAAGTTTGCAAAATCATATAAACTCTATTAGTTGTCTTAACAGTTTTGACCAAGCTTGGTTTTGTTCATATATTTGCTAATAACTTTTTGTATCTTAAACAAGAAAAGAAAAGAATTGTTTTTCTTATTCTTGTTTATATTGACAATATGGCAGTTAGTGGTCCTGATAGTTATTTCATCACTCCATTCAAGACTACACTTAGTAATAACTTTGAAACTACTAATCTTAGTTTCTTATAATTGTATAAATCATCTCATATTTCTCAATTAATTAGTATATATCTGCCAAGTTCTCACTTGTTTTGGTATACAGAATGCCTCTTCTGTCTCAACTCCTCTTGTTGTGAAATATGAACTTTCTATCTCCTAATCTCTCCAGTGTTAGGAACAGACCAGCCACTGAACCAGTTACGCTAAAAGTGCGCAATGTCAAGCTTAGCTTTGACATCTGGCTGGTACTATATATGTACTTCATACTGTACTCCTAACAGTATCCCCCTTTCAAGGCATGTGGTCCCCACATGGAAGTTATATGAATAGCTGCACCCAAGGGTTATGTCACGTGTTGTAGTCTCAGAGCCTTGACAGTCTTATGGGGTTTCTAAAGGACCCAGTAAACTCTGCTTCACAGAGCGTCCAGTCTAATGGAGATGCGCAGCTAAGCAACTGGTACCGTCCCTAGTGACACTCCTG
>Ga0157363_1001168_pt1 | contig 21513 bp, 7 predicted proteins | sample AttsexASBM1_FD_111477 | JGI IMG/M metagenome (GOLD analysis project Ga0157363, IMG submission 111477) | Fungus gardens microbial communities from leaf cutter ant in Ribeirão Preto, State of São Paulo, Brazil - Atta sexdens ASBM1 | ecosystem: Host-associated > Fungi > Mycelium > Unclassified ... | reverse complement strand
TGCTAAGGTAGCTTGCTCTTGCTACTGATTAGAGCTTGTTAGAGCCCCTTATTCTATTAGGTTAGAAGAAAGGGCTCAAAGTCAAGTTTCTCGCTTCTTGCTTTAGAAAGATTGCAGGGGCGCGTTAGCGCCCTTCCTTCAGCTGGCTCCGCCCTTGGTTGACTTTTTTCAAATGGATATTTAGGGATCTATCTTGTTCATAGATCTTGAAACCAGATCAATATCCATTTCTCAATATATCTTTCTATCGATAGATATCAAGATATAGATCTCTATCTGGCCATATCTAAGGAAGAACCAACACTGAAAGGGCGTAACCAACGGAAGGTTCTCACCCTGTCCCCGACATTGTTCTCCGACGATGCCCCTTGTTCGATAAGGCGAAAGGGGCCACCATTCTCTTTCTTTCTTCAATCGTTCCGATCAGGACAAGTGGGTTGGTTGGTTTCGTCCTTCTATCTACGCAATTCTCTGTCTTCGTTCGTGATCATGTTGGGCGAAAGGTAGTTGTAGAGGAGCGGCTGTGAAACGGCGATTCCCCCCTTTCCATTGAAGTAGGGAGGGCCTCCTTCCCCACCATTCCGGCCTATTATTGATAGGGATTTGACCGATGCTGAAGGTAGCTTGCTTACCAAGCCACCCACTTGAGAAGCTAGTCGCCAGAAAGAAGCGGCGAGGACGCGAAGCTGTCGTAGAAGCTTTCCCCCCCCTGTAGTCGAAGTACTCGGCTCGTCGCTACTTTGATTCAAAAGGTTCCCGACTTTCTCCGGTTTCCGCAACCGTAATCATTTGTCACTCCGATTACTTCATCCATAAACCTTTTTTTATTCTATAGCGGTACGCTCTAAAAAAAGTCAAGGATAAGCTTGCATTCTAGAAGCGGTAGCTTCCCGCCTCCTTCCTAGGCCTCCTCTCCTTACCAGTCGAGCGTCTCCGAACCTTCGGTGAAAAGTTCCCTTACCTTTTCTAAAATGCCCGATTGGCTCTGTTTTTCTCGAATGCAGGCTCAGCAAATGTACAAAGTGGACCGCTGTTTGGCTGACCCTCTTCTTCCCATTCGGGTTGGGTTGACCCAGAAGTCAAGTAAGAAGGAATGGAACCACTGGAGAGTCGTCTGCAGTTCACACTTGGGCAAAGACGACTGACTTTTTAAGCGGAACACGAACCGATTTCCGCTATTCCGGGTTCTTATTGAGCGTAGCGAAATCAAGGTTTATGATAAAGTCAGCGAAGTTTCTATGGTGTTCTACCTTTGCGTAGTCTCGGTCCACAGTGGAAGGCTCCGTACCTGAGCCTCACTACTACTTAATTAATTAATTAACGGCTAAGCGATTTCATAACCTGAGCTTTCCTTAACCAGCTGACCTTACTTCGTAACCTTAGCCTCCCTTTCTTTATAGTTCGACTAAATGACTTCGTAACCTTAACGTACTTTCTTTCTTACTATATCATAGGCCTTCGCCACTTCAAACGGGCGCTTCGCCCTTGATTTTTTGAATTAGAAAAAAACGGGGCCTTACTTATTCTGTTCAGGGAGGATGAAAGACAAAGAAAGGGATCAGGGGGCTTTATGATCGGAGAAAGGGAAGGGGCGTGGTTGGTGTGTCACTGGGTCGGTGGGGGAACCCGTAGGAAGGGGGGACGACCCGCCGAATTCACATCAGAAATCGCCAACATGAACACAAACGAAATCTTGAATTGCGTATAGAAACAAAACGAACCACTTCTATTCTCGGAGCTGAGGTATATGAAGAATGGCTTTTTGGTCCCTTTCGTCCAGTGGTTAGGACATCGTCTTTTCATGTCGAAGACACGGGTTCGATTCCCGTAAGGGATAGGTACTCATTCCCGGCCGCTTTCAGTTAGTGTTCATTGCTGAGTGATCGCTCGCTATCTGGCTGGAAAAGGTGGTCCGGAAGCTTTCTCTCTCCCAGCAAGCAAGACGAGATCACCACTTCTCTCAGTAATGGACTTCCATTAATTCTTCCTTAGCCTTAGATGTCCTATCATAGATTCTCGAACCTCCGACAGACAGAATCCCCATGCATGCGTTCTTTCTCTCCTCCCCTCAGCCATACATCTCTTTTTTTTTTTTGCTTTTGGCCGTTTTTGTTAGGCATTGAACCCCACCTTAGGTGCTGAGTGGTGTCCTCCCCTCCCTAATACCTAAAAAGAAGTTCCGTCTATGGAGCCTAAAGCTTAAACCATGGCAGTAAGCAGTAAGTTGGCCTAGTCTCTTGCCCAGCCTTCGCCTTCTTCAGTGGCCAAGTTGAAGCGTTCAACGTCGGCCTACCACCTTTCTTTTTGTTATGAATTGTATAGTTGACTTTCTTATTTTATGTATAGCGTAATCTTAGGGATTATATCGTATCATTAGGGATAGCATTAATTGTAATTATTTCCTATTTCCATGTATAGCTTTGACATTCAGTATATATATACCTAACCCTAGAGCTAAAGGGTTAAGGAGTTTTCCCTATTTTCTGCCTACTTTTTCAAACTTTTCAAGGTTGAGCTTGTTCAATTGAAGCTAATGCTATGCTGCCCTGTGAACTGACAGTTCACAGCCGAGGACTTTCTTTTTTTTAGCTACCGGCCCAAACAAAAGAGATTAGCCTCTTGATCGATCGATTGATTGGATTGCAGTACGAAGGGGTTGATTGAAGTGTGAGATCCGCCCAAGACTAAGGCCGAGCAACTAGCTGCTGCAGGATTGGACGTCTATCTATCTCACCACGCTCTCCTACTCCTAGAAAGGCCGGCGGAAGGAATGCTCTGCTCATCTTTCTTACGGCTCGTTACCGCAGCGCTCGTTCACCCCCCCTTTCACTTAGGCTTCTTCAATTCAAAAGGGTAGTGTCTTTTTCCTTTTTTTATTGGTAAATAGCGTCTTGAAGCGAAGGCATATTTGTTTGAACGAAAGAGATGCCGGGTCGGTCAATTGCATTAGGTAGGAGATGCAGGACCTGTCTTAACCGCAAGTGCATTCGCTATTCGATTCCACCAAATTTTTATTCCGTATTTTTTCTTTACTTTAAAGTGAAAGGGGGGGTGAGAAAGGGTTCTTCTTCTCTATGTCGCCGTCTCATCAATGAGCGTAGATTGATAGAGATGGCTTTTGTGCCGGTCAATCTGTATCCCCCCATTCTTCAGGTATAGTTTTGTTTGATCACAGATCGGCAGTTGATCCGTCCTTTCTCCCCCTTTCGTCAGTCGTCTTGATCCGCCAGAGGGTCTTGAGCTAGCTTCCTTGAAGAGGCTTGATGGGAAAGAGAGGTGAAGAAGGAGAACCTCAGGATTCTAGGGAAATTTTGGCATTAAGGGTGGTGCTAGGGCTCAAGACCATTTGGAAGGGGGAGTTGGATCATAAAGAATAGTTTTTTCCTTTGTTTGAAGAGGAACAATCCTACCGGACTCATTTGAGATAGGAATGGCTAAACTTATTGTCTGAGGAAGAAAGCTAATGAAAGCAAAGGTCAAGAATATCTTGGTTTAACATAAGTTAGTCAAGCCGATTCTCATTGTTTGTTTGATTGGGCTGTTGTGCCTGACTCCATACTCTAGCAAGAGAGAAAACTCACACCACACGGGATACTGAAACTTCTGTCAAAGCGGATTCTCTTCCTGAGCCTTCAAGCTCCTCTCACGATGCCAGAGTGCCTTGACTTCACCCTTTTTTTTAGACCATATGATGACAGAGAAAGGGGTCTTTTCCTGGCCTGAACCCAACCTTCCAAGGAAAATTAGGAACCGCTGGCCCCTGAGTCACTCTGATCCCGAATCAATCAATAGCTTACGGGCGAAACTCTGAATCTATAAATAGAACGTCCTCCCCCCTACTATTTTGTAGGATCCTACGTTGATTCCTGTGTCTTGATAAAAGTAAAGTTTCGTTCATTTCGTGTCTGATACGAGTAGAAAGGGCTCCCCCCTAGAATACATCATCTCCCGGGCTATGCTTAACCACATTCAATGAGATGCATCCTCTTTTGCTTCCGTGATGTAATCTAGGTGAAGGTCTAGAAGGCGATCTCTAATGGCTGATCAAGCTGCTCCTTTCTTTCCCTGAAGTTAAGGAAAGGCGGTTGTCGCTCCCTGCTATGCCTCTGCGTAACCCTCATCCATGATAGGTAGAATCGAATGTTCGAAATCAGACATGGTCTCTTTTTCCCCCGACTATCCCTTTGGGCGATTGTCAGTTTCAGTTTCAGGCACGGAAAGGGGCCAAGTCACAAAGCCAGCCGGGGCAACTAGTACTTGAACGGCCGGTGTCGAGGTCAAGAAGAATGGTAGCAGCGGTCAGGCTCGAGCCAATATCAGATGCGCTTTTAGGCAACCAAGAAAGCCAGCCATGAATGAGTTCCATCGCACTTCCTTCGGGGAATCGAATGCTTATAGGAGTGATTCTCCCCTGAGAGAATGTATGAAGTCGAAAAACAGGTCTCTGAGTGAGATTATCCCATCGGGAAAAAAGAAAGACTTGATGGCTGTAGCCGTGTCGAGTGAATATAAGAATAAGGACTGACGCCAATGGAAATTGGAAATGCTGAAGCGCGTATTGAGACTGAAGAAGTTGTGGAAGAGGGGGGTGTCGGGTATGATGTAGTTGAAGATCAACTAGCTTTCTCTTAGAAATTGATTGATATCGAGACAAAAACGAATCTATGAAAAGCAAAATCGTAGGATTCCTCATGCACGCCACGCTAATTTGAATTGATTATGGTGAAACTGCCATGTCTTCTTCTGTGGTTGACGGAAGGATAGCGACATCATTAGTCACATACCGAAGCCCCTACTCTGACTACTAGAAGTGGAAGTCCCTACCCGCGGAAGTACAGGAAGAGGGAAAGATCAGAGAATGACTTCTGACAAGCAAAATGGAATCAAAAGAAAGCACCCGAAGGATGGTGAGATAGATAGACGTCCAATCCTGCAGCAGCATTTCTCTGCAATTTCTTCCCTAACTGCGCTTTCTAATGCATCGGATTCTCTCCATCTCATAACATAAGTCAAGTCTCATCCCGTGCTTTCGGGCGATTTAGTGTACATCTCACCTATAAATAGAAAAGCCTGAATGCAAGAGGTAAGCCTTGCCTTTGTATTCAAGGTCTACGTCTCGTCCTTACCAGACGCTTCGTAGGTAAGAGGAAAGCTATCACGTCAACTATGTGTGATCTTGCCAATTATCATATAGTTTATCTATCTTAGTTCTACTCGAAGCGGAGGCATTCCCTGCCGCCCTTACTTTGGAACTGCATCCATTCCGAGTGGCCGTGAGGTCATAAATAAAGTCGTGAACTTAACTTGGTGATTATGTTCACCCCATCTTGATTCGGTCTAGCTATCGGATGACAAAAGGATGCCGGACCTTCTTCTGGAAGCGGGAAGGTGAGTCACCGCATTGACTCGAATGATCTAGCAAAAAATTGCTCCTCACTAACTATGGTCTACCTTCGCGAGACAGTTCTTAGCCTCTACTCTAGTATGAACTGAGCCAGAGCCTACGAGCTTCTAGGTCGCCCCGCTACGCCCCTTGTGATTAGATCTGTTCGACATGCAAGTGGTCTATGCCTGTTCTGGCACTCTTAAGCCAGACAGTGTACTACCCCCCCACCCCCCAAGCCTTCCTCAACTATTCCAGATCCATCTCTGTATTATAAGATATAAGAGTCTCGTCGGTAAGTGGAATAGGCTTGTGATCTCTCAATCACCTCCTATCTTTCCTTACCAACCCCTCTTTCTTGGGTGGCTCCTGTTAGCTTGGAGCATAGTGGAGGAAGGCTTTATTCATCTGCTCTTTGCCCGAATCCGATCATCTATGTTGAATCTGACTCCCATCTCATCCCATTGATTGGCTTAGTGTTCAGTGTCATCAACCTTCCTCCGGTTGAATTGATGGCGATTGAACTATCTTTCTAATGAGCCCTATAATTGCCTATATAAGGTACATTAACCTTGGGGGGTAAGGCATCGACAGGATTACTCCTGTTGGTGTAGGGATTGACCTCCCTAGCGTAGCGGCCAATGATTGTCGTCTGCTTTGCAGCGTCAGTCAGATCCGTCCAGAGGCGAATCGGACGGTGTGTCCGATCTAGAATCGGGTCGGCACATATGTCGATTTAACCTCACTCTGTGACACACAGAGTCCTGTTGGTCAACCAGGTACCCCCCCTTGACACTTGCAACATAGTGTCATTTAGGTGAGTCTTGGTGTCTTCCAAAGGCTCAGAGGTTTATCAAAGTGAAGTCTTGTGACTTCATAGACTGAGAGAGCATTGCCCTCTCTCAGGGAGCGGTGACGGGGAAGCCAGCTCAGCGGAGATTTAATCATCCTTGGTCTGGACACTTCTCTGCGTCAGGTCGCACCTGACTAGGAACCATAGAAAGAAATTCTTGCTATGACTTCTATGAGGCTACTCTTTGATAAACTTCTGGCATTGAAAGCCATCAAGTGGTACAAGATCTTAGAAGATCTTGGGTCACTAAAATCTACCTTTAACAAGGTGATTCTAGTGATCACTGATGGTTTAACCAAGGAGCTTTGTGTCGGAGCGGAGCTCACCTAGTTGCCAAGCGGGTTTTGTATTTACGGAAGAGGTCTGGCCCCTTGTTCGCTTCGCTTTATTTGAAGCAAGCTGCTGTATGCTTGCAGAAAGCTTACGCTGGGGTTCCTCAACCTAAATCTCAATTACCCGTACCTGTGTCTTTGACTGGTTCCGGTTTACCGGGGATCATTCCTTCTTATCATCGAAAACTTATTTTAAAGAAGGATGAACGTGCTGACACATTTGTTAAGATATATTTATCTTACTTCTCTTTGTGTCGAGCGATTCGTCTCGCTAAGCGAGTCGACCGTTCTATACTAAAAAAGAGTATTGTGTCACCGTTTAAGGACGTTGACAGAGTTGAGAATGCAATATCTCAATTCATTTGTCATGTCCCAAAATTGCTCCATCGGTACTGGAAACGTGCGCTAACCATCCCTATGTATCAAGGGATCACATGGGAACCCACGTGGAAAGCTATACCTTCCGACAGAGGGTCCAAATGGAAAGACAAAAAAGGAATCTTCCTCAATCTAAAAGAGGAATTGGAATGGTTCCTGGCTTACGAGTTGTACTCTGACCCTAGATGGGTCGATTGCGACTTCGCTGAGCCTGGATTTCCACTTTGGTTTCCTTATGTCCGTTATGCCCTTGATCGCTGTAATACAGAGATTTCTCTGTGGTCTATGCCCCCATATTCCAACAGCAATTCGAGGGGAACCCGGGTGGTATACCAAAATATGGTTCGCCCGGTAGGTTAGCTCAGTCTACAGAATCTGGCGCAGGAAAGCGACGAATATTCGCAATTGGCAACTATATAAACCAGCGGTTGTTAAAGCCTTTACACGATTGGTTAATGAGTGCTTTAGCAACGCTACCTATGGATGGCACCTATAATCAGTTGTCACCCTTAGTTAGATAGGCTGGTTGGATCTAAGAACGTTTTCTCATATGATCTTAAGTCCGCCACAGATAGGTGGCCCTTATATCTACAAGGAGACGTCTTAGCGGTCCGGGAGGTTGAAGGTTTTGTTACCTCTATCCTCTCCTTATCGTTATTTGAGGTACCGTTCTGCAGGTCACCTGTTCATCCATCGGACCCTCATGTGGTTACAAACCAGATTGAGCGTCCTCCGAATACTGGTGTTCTTGTAGAATATCCTTTTGCCAAGGGCCGACCAGTAGTGAATTTCGCTGTAGGTCAGCCATTAGGATATTTGTCGTCTTGGCCGCTCTTCACTCTAAGCCACCACTTAGTGGTGCAATATTGTGCAGAGCTGGTGTATCCGGGTCGAAATTTCGATCGTTATGCTATCTTAGGCGATGACGTATGTATCGCCGATGAACGAGTTGCGTCCAAGTACCACCAAATAGTTAGTGACTTTGGCGTAGATATATCTATACCTAAGTCTTTAGTTTCTAACACTGGTGGTGCTGAGTTTGCGAAGCGTTTTAGGTGTCATAACATGACTAAGGATTTCTCTCCTGTGTCTGTTAGAAACCTGCTCAACTCCCATCATATTCCAGGACTCTATTCCGTTTTCAATCTTTATCCGATGAAACGGTTTAGTACGTTCTGTCGTCTGTATGGGATTGGGTATAGAACGCTTTCGCGCTTTAACCATACTCAGTCGCCCAAAGTCTTACGACTTCGCGCGATTTGGGATAAGCGTAACTTACCACTTGAGATATGGCTTGGCCGCGGTCGTCCACTTAATCCGTATCTCCGAGGCTTTCTTATAGATCGCCTGCGGAAGGCTTATAAGCCTACAGATCTTAAGACAGTGCCTACTGACCTCTATGAAGATGAGTGTCAGCAGTCTGAGATTACTGTGATGCGTGGGTGGATTAAATCAAAAAATGAACTTTAAGTAACGGGAAAGAGAGGGTAAAACGGGCTAAACCAATCCATCATGAATTGTCTTTTCGAGTCGTCAAGTGATGAAATCACCGGCACCAAAGGAATAAAGAAAAGCCATAGCTATTTGAGGACCCCGCAAGCCCTCTATTTCTGGAAAAAATCATTCCCGTGTGTCTCGTCTCTTTCGCGGATGGAGAGGGATTCGAACCCCCGGTATCCCTAGAAAGACTTCGGTTTTCAAGCCTTTTATTTTCTATTTTAGGCTCTTTCAACCGCTCAGACATCCATCCTCTTCGCGCTTCGCCCGCCCTATCCATCCGCGCGCTGGCAGGTAGGGGCTTATCTATGTGATTCGCTACGCTTCGCTTGTTTCTATATGATAATATGCACCTTGGTTGCTGCGCTCCCTGCGGGTAATAGCAAGAGAGTGAAGAACGAATGATCCTCCAAACAAAAAGAGTGATTGAGTCCGACTCAAGCGAGTGAGTGAAGGGCGTGGCAAGAGAGCGAGTTCGACTCGCGAACGATCAGCAAGTGAAGGACCGATCCTTTTGCGCCGTTGCGAGACTGTGGCGGCTCACGAGCAACATATAGACTAAGGTTGCCCATCACTCCATCGCTCTTTGAAGAAGGCCCTTTCTATTCTCTTTCGTCTATGGTTCCTCCATAAGAACACTTAACGCCCAGCTTCGCAGAGCAGCTCTACCCCCAGCCCACAGCATAGTGTGGAATCTGGATTGTTTCATCGAGCACCATTTCTTTTAGATAGAAAGGTGTTCTGACTCTATTGGATCAAGTCATAACCTACGCTTTCTACTAGTATACTACTATGGAGAGACTAAGCTCTATTTCAGAGATTGGACTCTCTTACTGTGATTAGCCCCCACTAGTAAGAAGCTGTTCCCGAGCCAGGTTCCCTGGATCCACGTGTTCCTAGTCGGGCCTAAATGGATGAATGAAGAAGGGGGCGGGCAGCACTATAAAGAAAGAAGCCCGGCCACACACACCTCTTTTTAGCCGACTAAAGCCGGATCCACTACACGGCTAGGATCAGAGAAAGATTGAAAAAGAAAGCAACCTAAACCTACTCTACTTTGATTCAATAGGTTTGGAACCCATAAGGATCAAATCGAACTAAAGGGATTCGCGTTACCATTACCCCGCTGGGCCCATCAAGGAAGCGCAATGCCAATGGTTACAGCTACAGCCAGAAATCAATTAAGCAAGTCATATTATGCTTTAGTTCCATAAGAAAGCCTGCAAGCGGTCTAACCAGTGCTCAAGTAAAGAAGGACTTCATTTCTCTACTGAACTTTAAGAAGGTATCTAAGAACCCTTTTCTTTTCCCAGAGTCCCGTCCATGAGCAGCGGATAGGAGAGGTCTTTCTATCTACGACTCACTCTTGGTCTCGAAAAACAATTCATTTGACTTGGTTCACTCCGTTCGTAGACTCTATCGACCCTGGAATGGGCAGACGTACAAGCACCGGTCTGGTACTCTTCGCGTGGCTCGGTAAGCGAAAACTTCCGGAATGAAAGGGATATCTAGCTTTCACTCTACTATATGATACTAGTTGGTATCAGCTGTTGACTTCGTAAAGAGGGTATACAGACTGAAACGACGATCAGGACTGCTCTACGTTGCGCTTTATTTAAAAGCATGTAGAGTAGCGCTTCAGAGATATTATGCCGGCTATTTTAACCGTCATGAATCTATGTCGGTTCAGGTCTCTCTAACCCGGACTGGTTTACCTAGGATTATTCCTCCTATACTGCGTCACCGCATTCGTAGAAGGGATAAACATGCAGATCTCCTTGTTCGGATCTATCTTTCTTGGTTTGGTTTGGGGAAGCTGATAAAGTTAGCCCCTAAAGTGAAGAAGGCTACTTTTGAAAGTATAACCCAACCTTCTAAGAATATAGAATCTATCAAGGGGGTACTCTCTGAAATTAAAGAAAGTTTTAGAGAACTGCAACCTATGTATTTACCTTTTATCCGGGACATTCCTCTTCATAAGGGAATGACATGGCAGCCTACGTGGAAATCCACTCCATTAACAGACAAGTTTGTGATGTCGTATGGATTCAAGAATCCAACATCACTCTCAGATGATGCTTGGTCTCGTCTTTCTCGTTTTGGGAATTGCTTCTCAAACTTGAAGCATGAGATCGCAGCGTTCATCTGGAATGTAAATCAAATACATTCCTTGCCTGATGGCGTGTTTTCCCCTGGTATTTTATTCTATAAGCGGACTATGTTCGCACTAGATAGAATGAATACCACCTTTGCTATGTGGGATCTTGAGTATTTCGAGAAGTGGGTTGGTCCCTACTTTTCGGCACTATTAAGTGCATACAAAGGCATCCCAATCGCAACGGGTAGATTATGCTGTGTGATAGAGGGCGATGGAAAACGGAGGATCTTAGCTATTGGCAATTATGTCAAGCAGAGACTACTTCGGCCTATCCATGATTGGGCAATGAAGATTTTGTCTAAGTTGCCTAGTGATGGAACCTTTGATCAGGAGGCCCCTATTCGACGGTTGCGTGATCTTCGTCTTAGGAATTTGTATTCCTTTGATTTGAAATCAGCAACTGATCGATGGCCGTTGTCGGTCATTCATGACCTCATGTCAATGATGTGGGGTCCATCAATGGCTTCGTCAATTGTCAATGGGACTCTTGGGTTGAATACTTTCCTCCTAGGAAAACCTTTGGTTTCTTCTTTGAGGCACCTATTTGTGCAACTTCTTGGAAGAGATCAGACTTTGATGAGCAAATTTGAAAGTTTGGTCTTGTCTGGAAGTTGTATGATATGGCGGCTGGTTGGTCCTTGTCTTCGTGTCCGGCCTTTGTGCTTGATACTAAGACAGTGATCAATCACGATCGGTGGATACTTGGGGGAACATCTGGATCTTATTTTCTCATGAGTCCAGTAGAGTTACTAACTACTGGTAAAAAGGACTGCAGAACGTAAGAATTTAGTTGGTATCACCACATGAAGGCTATAGCAAAAACTCTTATTCGTCATCAACAGGATAGGACCAGAGCTTCTATTTACTCAACAGCTCTTTTTGTAACAGAAATTGCACCGCTTGCTTATTCAAGACCGCCACTTCTATAACACCAACTGCGGATACCGTACCTTCATGTACAGCTTTCTTCTTGAACAACCCATTCAAACAGGGCCTCCTAACGCTGGTAAGAAGCTTTCTTATCCCGAACTGCCCGAACTATATGGCGTAGTGTATTCACTTAGACTCAATTGAAACTGAGCTTTTGTGGGCTGGGCCTTTCCCTTACAGGCTTTCTTTCTAATGAAAGGGCCTAAGACTCAGGGGCGTGCGTGGGTCACATCACATCAGTTTAGTTTGGTCCTAGCTTATCGTTAGGGTACTAAAATAAAAGGCTTGAAAGCCGGCTAGCCCGCACTTGAAATGAAAAGGCTTCTATAACAAGGGCATTACGGGATTGAGAGCAAGTGGTACGATAAGACCTGCAAGAAGGCCCCGAGCTACGTATCTATCGCGGCTAAACATCACTGGAACGGAGCGGAGTCACTCGACTTAGAAGAAGATGGGATTGAGCTCTACTTCTTATTCTTAATACGAGGGGAGGTTCACAGGCTGATAGGTGGAAGTATTCAAGAGAACTATAGAGCGGAATGCTTGGAGCGAGCCGAGCGCTTTCCTTTTAGCCGTGTAACTTGGCCTATTGGTCTACTGGTCTATTAGTCCTTGTTCTCTTTTCGTTATCCGCATTGGAGCTAGAAAGGGCTACAAGTAGTACTTGTACCGATCCGTATTTAGCCAGCTCTTTAGCTCTGCTTGGGTCTATAGGTCTAGAGCTCTTCGGTTAAATGTCCTTTGTTTGTTGTCCCGTCGTTAAAGGTCGAGCTGGTAAGCTAGTTCATAGGGCTGGCTGTCGGATGCGCTATGCGCTAAGGCTACTTATTGCGCTAGGAGCAGTATGCAAGTTAGGAGCACGAGTTGCTGTCGGTAAGCATAGGTACTCGAGCCAACCTAAATAGCATCGATGAGTATTGGTCAGATAACGACTAGCCTTTTCGACTCAGATAAAACTAGACTGTCTTTCAGGTTCTAAGTCACGCAGCGGATCTGCGACATTTAGCTTTCTTGGCCACGTGGCTATCGAAGTTTATCTTGTCGGACGTCCCGATCTCATTCCAAAAGTAGAGGCTGAGATGTTCCCTTGGTTGGCGAAGTTGGGTTGGGGCTCTCCTTTCTTTTCTTTAAATTAAATTGAAAGTTAGAAGCTAGGAGACCAAAAAAAAATTACTAAACCAGCCATCTACGCGGGTTGGCCACTAAATAAGAAGCCCTCTACGAACGCTTTCACTAGAGAAAGAGAGAAAGGCCCGTTCGGCTATTAAAGAAATCCCTGCAGGCTCCAACCCAGTCCTAACATTCTACAATAATAGTGTCCGACGTCTAATAGAAGGGGCACCGCTTTCATTCCTGCTTGGCGCTCTAACATTACCAACACTGACCACTGAATAAGGAAGACCTACCACCCACACAGCAAACCAAGGCTCTCCTTTTAGTTCGGAAAGAAGAAGGGTTGCGCCCGGGTGAAAGACTATGCCTTCAAGGGGACCAAAACGACCAGAAAAAGGATCAGGAAGGGGCCCTTAGCACAATAAGAGGTGCGGGGGATGGCGATCCAACTCCTACCCTGGCTTAGACGGAACAGAGATCCTTTCAAGCCCTCCTCACTCAACAAGGGGAATGATTCTAATCCTGCGGGGGTTAGTAAAAGACTAGGCCAATGGTCCCACACCTCAAGGAAGAGAGATCAATCGTTCCTTACTTCACTGCAAGAAGGAACACATTGAAAGCTACAAGCCCCTTATACCACACAAGGGGACACTACCAGACTTAGTCTTAAACTAGGGAACTTGGACTTGGACTCATAGTACGTGCTCTACGCGATACAGAATAGCCGGAGTACGGTAGGAATGGACTGCTGCCAAGGCTTGAAATGATAAGAAAGCTTCTTCCTTTTCCTTGACCGATAGAGGAGAGCTCTGACACATTCTCCTTAGAACAAGAAAGGATAGGAAAATGGTGATACAAAAGAATCACCAGTCCCGCCATACAAGACAAAGACAATAAGAGAAGGAAACCTCTAACAATAAAGAACATGTCCTACAACCGCATACACATACCCTCGATACAAAGCAAGAAAGAAAGCAAACTCAGTCCTCGCCTCGGGTGAGCCAACAAGTCAAGCAAGAATCGACTTCACACACTAAGAAGATAATCATTATCTGAGAAAGAGCTTAAAAGAGAAGTGTAATCAAATAAGATGAAGGATTTTCCTTTTTTCATACTACGACATTGACTAAGAGACGGATTTAGGACTGACGGAGAGACTGAGTCAAGCACTACAATAATTAGCACAAGGATTAGTGCGTTGATACGATTGATTCGCTTGCCTCGAAGACTGGCATTAGGCCCCTACTGATGATAGGATTGATTCGAAGCAAAAGAAATGGTCCCTTCTCCGCCCCTGTCAAATAAGGAGATGCTAGAAGAAAAGAAGATAAGCCCCGGGGGGCTATTACTATTACACAGGCTAGCAGACAGCCCTCAATTACATCGACCCTTCCACGACTAAGAAAGTTGGCAATGGGGATCCTTCGCTTTTTCAGAATACGGGATAGTACGGTAGTAATGGGCGGAATAAGTAAAGTAGGCTGGCTGGCGGGATAGAGGGAAAGAGAAGTAAGGTTACACGATCGAAGACATCAACTGAGGAAAGAAAAATGATTCCTTTCGACGGGAAATAGGTCTAAATAAATAGATAGATTGATTCATGTTTTCCATATATGGAGTAGGATTTGGATTTCTTCTTGAAAGTGCTATTGAGTTCCTTTGCCCTTTGATGGTAGGCCAGGAAACGAAGCTAGCGAAGAGGAATGAAAGCCTCGAAGCGGAAACGCCGCTATGAAGTTGTTGATTGCGGCGAGTCGGGGGTTCACTCCCTTTCGGAAGTGAGATCACCATCGGCTTTAATAAGAGGTATTTCTTCCTAAATGCGGCCGTTCTCTCTAACTATCAATTTCATATTCCTTCTTCGATGTGGTACACATATCTATACAGTATTGCAGAGACGAGCTGGCTAGACTCTTATCAAAATTGCGTATAGAAAGAGAACAAGTCTTTCTTCATTTTTGGAGGGAGAGCAGACTTCTCATATAAGAGAGATTTGGCGAGAAGCCTGCCCTTCTTTGGAGAGATCATCATATCTGTCTGCCCTCAATAAGGTTTTAACCTTAGAAGTAAGATCTTGCCACTAGCTACTTCCTTAGATCTCCTATTCGAAAAAAAGGCTTTTTGGCCTTCTCTCTTATCCTTTCGCGTACTCCTATCTTGATTCCCTCTTTCTTAAACGGGACTCCTTTCTTCATTAACCTGGACCTTAGCTTCTTCGCTGACTAGTATAGCTGTGCTCCAGTTTTTTCGGGTCAAGAACTTTGCCTTTACGAGTTGAGTAAGCTGGGTTCGCTTTGCAAGGAAAGGAAGGCATACTGGACTTCTCACCGGGTATGGAGCAGGGAATAAGCCCATTCGTAGAATATCTACCTCCCACTTTCGATGTAGCTCATATGATTTATGATTAAGGGACCTAAGTCAAAGTCCGGATCGAACCAAGACTAGTGGCAAAGTGATCATTCATTTAGAAGAAGGCACATAGCCGCATTGCTACAGCTCTAGGATGAGCAAATCTCATCAGGATCGTTAAGCTCACGGGTGAAATGCAAAGTTTGCAGGCTTTGGCGGACCGGTGGAAGGTTCGCAACTCGTTACGCCGGTCTCGGAGTATGTTGTTAAAGAGCCTATAGAGAGACCTATCTATTAATAATTCGGAGAGCTATGAGACTTCCACACTGGCTACCGATAGCCCTACATATTAGCATTCGGAATGCTAGCACAGATAAGGCTTTAGGGCTGATTATTCGAAAGCTATGCCCTTGCTATTAAACTCTGAATGACATCGCGGATAAAAAATACAATAGATAGGAAATGCCAGTTGAAGTCAGCTTCACCATCGCAGAAACACGAACCAAACAGAGGCTGCCTGACCTACCGGCGGGGCTTATTCGCCACATTCATTTAATTCATTATAGGGGATCCCAGAACCGGTAGAAAGAAGTGGCGCTAGCATAAAGCAAGTAGGTAGCTAAGAGAAAGGACAAAGAAGCCTTTAGGGCCAATGAACTTACCGCCTCTCAAGGCTAGGAAGACTAGGATCATAGAAGAATGACTAATCAAATAGGCTAACATGGAATGAAAGGGGATCTCCTACACAGTAGATCCCAATCTAGTATAAGTTTAGTTCCTTTCCCGTCACGTGAAAGCTGCTAGTCGAACTAGAGCCTTATTACCGTTCCGCCAATAGGACACTGACTCTACCTATTGAGTTGTCTCCCCTTGGTTTACTTCCAGCAGGCTCAAAAGTAGCAATTCCTGTCAGTGATGAATGAATAAGAAAGTCTTAGTAGACCACAAAGCAAGGGACCTCCATACTATGTTTCTAACTGATCAGCTGGGGATAGTCATTTATAATCAGACTCTGATAGCTGCTCCCGGATAAAGTAGAAGAGAAGATTATACAGAATTTCCTCTAGCGGATCTTATTCTCTAGTATGTTACCGCGTAAGATCAGTGAATAGCTCAAGAGCAGGAATAGCTCAATATATCTCCTTATATTGGTGTTCTTCTTCCTCGAATACTAGATCAGAGGCGGGATTTCACGCAAGAACAATAGAAAGGAAATCCTTGCACACTTTCTAAATATCTCATTTCCGTCTCACCTCAGACAGATAGTTTCGATCCTTAGCCTCTTGCTTTCTTCTTCTCTGACCCTCCGGTCTCAGGGCTTTAGCTAGAGTTAGTTAGACTGAGTTACGGTTGGATCCCTTATGGCTTTTTGAATAGAATAGGCTGTAAAGACCCCAGCGGGGAAGACAGGATGGCGTCAAGACTTCTTCCTATCAACTCTTAAGGCATAGATCAGATAGATCTAGGAATAACTTCTTTCCGACTTCAGAAAGAAATTCATTCAATCCGGGACCTTTAGAAGTAAAGACCTGCGCATCCTCAAAGACTTCCCGGGGAGCTGCCTGATTTGATGAAGTCACGGCCTGTCTCAAAATAGAATGAGTTCTCTCTGATAGGAATTTCTTTTTCTATTACCGCTTGAAATAAGAGATTTCTTGCTAGCTTCGGAAGGGATTTCTGAGCCATAAGCAATAAGCAATAGAAGAGCCCGGAGGGGAAGAGGAAAGAAACCTTTCTTTGAATATGCTATTTCCAGCTGACCTTAGAGCTCTTACTCTTTTGTCTTCAATACCCCGGTTGGCTGTGAATGTTAGGCTGCCGGAAGCTGCAACTCATTCTTTCGCTTTTAACCTACATTATGCTCCGACTACAGTAATTGGAACGCATTCTCTAACTCTCGAAATCCCATAGACAAGAAAACAGCCTGACGTGAACATCTCAATTGGCAGAAGGCCTTTCAACCAGCTCTCTACCTGTAACTAAATAGTTAGACTTAAGTCCTCTTCCCAAGCTATAAGTGTATTTTCTGTCTTATCAACGAAGTCAGAGAAGTAGCTTTCGTAGTTCATTTCATCTAAGGCTTTTGGGTAAGAGAATAGGCTTTCAGAGCCCACTTAATTTAGTCCTTCGTAGCGGATTATATAGTATGTTACCATGGACTTTCCTAAGTAAGTTCCCAAGGGTTTGGTTTAGGAAGAGAAGCAGGCTTTCAGATCATCCAACTTCCGTATCTGGCTCAGTGGGAAGAGTCAGGTTCAAAGATCTCGACCAACGGGAGAGGAACGAAGCAACTGCCAAGGAGAGGTTTGAGCTCTACTGAAAGGTTTAAACTGCGATCTCATTAGTTGAAAACCTCCTCTTTCTATTTAGTTTACGATTCCTAGTTCTGGAAAGATAGCGCCAGGCCAAGGGGATGAGACTTGACAGACGACCTTTTTCCCTTTAAAGAGATATCCGATTTGAGATTCCATCTGGGACCTTAAACAACAGGATTCGCAGCAAACTGGATCGACACTTTACTTTTATAGGCGCAAGGCATTAAAGAACAAAGCCCAGGCGCAAGTGACTGAATTAGCCTGTTGCTATCTTTCTGAAGGACTAACTTTTATTAAAAAATAGAACAGGGATCCTAGACTAGAATAGGAAGGAAGTGGAACTGGTATTTATTAATTTCTTTCTTAAAAAAAAATGTTTAAAGCAATTCGGTCCAATAACGGCCCGGATCGGATGCCATCACGGAAGAAGATGCTGTCGCTTCATTTTATACTGTTATAGTATAGTAGAGTCTTATGCCATGCCACGGACTCGTCTTCGGTAGAAGATCACACTTCTGCCGTAGATAAGACTCTTTCCACCGAACCGCTTTCTCTTGTTCAATTGTCCACTTTAGCATGAGACTACTCAACTCAATCAGTCTTAGACTCTAAAAAATCAGATTCTACTTAAGACTCTGAAATCCTTCTGTGAAATAGCCTTTTTCCAGGGGGAGTACGAACTGGAACTAGACCAGGCCAATTGTTCTCCAGCAATGCTGAAGAATCCTTATTTTGAAAGGTCAAAAGACCTGTGCGCTCGAAAAGAGCGTAAAAGAGATTCGAGATAGACATAACTTCCCGAAAATCTTACATATCCGACATTAATTAATCAAGTTATATCTACCACTTTGGTAGATCTGGGGAATTGGAAGCCTATCGATATCATAACAATATACAATATGATCGAAGATCTTATTCTTCGTGATGTACATGGTTCGACCTATCAGATTATCATACAAATATTAGATACCTTATTATGGTAATAGTGAAGTTGGTACTGGGAGCTGAGTTCTCACTCTTATTACCAGCTCGGTAAACTACCATAGCATCTTAGTCTTATGCAGTGGAATTCTCTCTTTACTTTTACATCAATTTGAATTTCTTTTTTCTTTATTATAGACTATATTACTAATATATAGTATATAATACTAATGTATCTACTTGGCTTAAGTTTTAGCAGCGTATGATTTAGCCTCCACGGATGTAGAGAAATCGGAAAGGATAAAGGAATGAAACGAAGCCAGACATTATTATATAAGGGCGGGTTAAAGACCTATTAAGAAAGATAAACTTCCCTTCTTATTTATTAATTAAGATCTTTTAAGGAAGGCCATATCCTATGCTAAAACCGAACTACCGAACGAAAGATCTGGCTGCGCAAGAGGAAGGGCTAAAGGCAAATAGTTCACACTATGAGATGACGTTCTCCCCCTCGATTGACAGAAAAAGTACACTACACCTTATCTTTCCCCCCTTCTGAACCTCCTTATCAGGCTAACCAAGTTCAGTCAGAGGTAGTGGATAACCGGTTAGTTGGGATTAGTCGTCGTTCTCATCAGGAGAATATATAGTAATAAGTCTAAAGTCTAAGGACCCAGGTAATAGGTTTTCAGTCTAAGGCATTTAATGGAGTTCTTTGTAATTTATTTGAAAGAAGATAGAAGTATCTCGGATTCGGTCTTATCTGACCTCAATAGGACCGAGGATACGATAGCTTCAATCAGTCTAGGGAGGTGTAAAAGACTCTATGAATCAAATAGAAGCAAATAAGAATCTTGAAAGAAAACGGAACGGAGGAATCCTTTCCCGAGCTAATGCATTAGATTCTTTTTCGAAAGAGGAAAGAAAAGCTAAACTAAGAAGACCCTAAGGCCTGAGGACTTGGGTGCAAACACTTGGTACGAATATGGTTTTGATTCCGATGTTAGGAAGGGAAGGAAAAGGAAGAACAAGCCTAAGTCAGATTCTATATCTGTAAGTGCTCTAAGGTGAGTCTCTCATTGGTCTTTCTATACCAGCTAGAGCTTCGAAAGCAATCTCAACACCAAAAAGAGGAGCCGGACCTTCCACTTTATTCTTCTATACACTGACTTTTGCTATCAGATATTAAGAAGTCCTTCTTTTGAATTTGGAACTCCCTTTCGGACTCTATAAAGGGCTTTTTACCAAGATGCAATCACTATTACCTGAAATACTCTCTGGAATTCTCCCACTCCACACTCACGTGAACTTGACCGAAATTCAATAGACTAAGGTCAGGATCCTCCCTTTAGAAAGAAAAGCACTAAGTAAGTGGCCCTCTCCCATTCCCATTTTCAATTTCAAAATCTTTTTCTCTAGGTGAGAGTCCTATCTCTATGCATTTTCTCATCCTAACTAGGAAAGCAGAAGACAAAAGATGGAGAAGAAGAAAAAGAAGTCATCCCACTACTCTCTATAAGCTCTCTTACTATAACTCCTGACCTCAGCCCATGCTTTCAATTGTACTTAGGATCCACTATGACTTGGAATTGGCATCTGATATTAAAAACAAGATAAGGGTACCCGCAGTAGTGACTAGAGTCTAGAAAGATTATCTTGCTAAGGCTTCACTACGTCCCTTCTCATCATACAAGAAGGACGAGAAGGAAAAGTCACAAAGAGGATCGATTGCTCTCTAGATGGATCGATTAACTACTTTCTATTTGTTGAGATACGAGAAATCAAAGACATTTGATGCGGAAACCATGTAATTGTCTTGAAATTCAAAAATAGACTGATGATAGAAAGTCAATGGAATGCCACGACCTCCTCTTCTCATCCGTTCTTCAATACGCGTAGAACCTCTGAGTAAAAGAGGTTTTCATTTCGAACTCCATAGCAGACTGAGAGCTAGATCCTATTATCTTCTATCTCATTCTTGTAAAGTTGAAGTCTTATTGTAAGTATTGACAAGAACGAATCGATCTTCTCTTCTTTGATTCCCTTAATGATCATAACAATCCCCAAAGCTTTCCGACTCAGGCTATACCAGGCCTATTTCTCTTTTCGAGCCTTCTCTTCTAGAGCATCCTCCGGGCATTTCTTTATGATATAGAATCCTATTTGAAATAAGATAGTAATTGAATTAGCTCTATGATGGGATAAATGGAGTGAATGTTTTAACTCCTAGTTGTACTAGAGTCCGTAGTTAAGAAATTAATTTACGAGTGAAGGCTTTCGGCACATAGGGAAATGCCCAGAGTGGCGGACTAGTTTAGTTCTTTCAACGTTGTTTTCAGGAAGCTAGGCAGGAAGCCATCTCCAAGGGCCTTCTTGTCTTTAAGTAGTCCTTCAAATAGAAAACCATAGGCTTAAATAAATGGACGTATCGTATCTCAAAAAAGAGTCCGACTTATCTTGTTCTGAACTCCATCTTCCATCGATCGTGAAGACCGAAGTCGCGCTCACGTCATGCACCTAAAGGAGAAGGAGATGCCCGCTTGAGCTGGTTTTGGCACAGAAAATACAAATAGTTCTTTGGTCCACAAGATTTAGGAATGCCCCTCCTACTCGCTCCCGAGGCCATTAAGTTAGCTATTGATAATTGATAACAACGCTTTCTCCTTTACTGCAACCGGTGGATTGGTCTTTCTTTCCTTTCCAATTGCTTGAATGGAATCTGAGTTCAGGTGAAGAATTCATCAAAAGGTCTGTCTCAAAGAAAGATCTTCCAATTTATACTCTGATCGCTAATCCATTCCCGGTTCCAACTCCGGTGTAACTCATCACAAAATTGCGTGATCTAAGATCCGGAGACAACTTCTTTCTCCCTTGCCTCGCTCCATTTTCCTTTTTTTTTCTGACTGCTGTCTTAAACCTTTCTACTTTAAACACAGGCACTTAATACATCAGGGACAGAAGTTTGACCGAATCTTGCAGCACCCCAACCACCTTTGGTGGAAAGCCAAATGGGACCAATCGAGGAAGCAGATCAAATTCCAACAACTGAAGACATTTTTTTCAAGTTCAAAGGGCTGAGCACAAAGAAGAAATAGAGCATCAACCCGAGGAAATTAATCCTAAGCGGGATGGGATAGAAGGACCTCTGATTGCAGAGCCGGAAGCCAACCATGGGGAATCAGTCTTTCTCACACTTTTCAATCACATAGGAGACATCGTCTTTAGAAAGCAACTAGCTCTCTATCCATATCTAGTTGTGGTCGACTAAGCCCTCAGAGAATCTC
>Ga0157363_1001167_pt1 | contig 21526 bp, 10 predicted proteins | sample AttsexASBM1_FD_111477 | JGI IMG/M metagenome (GOLD analysis project Ga0157363, IMG submission 111477) | Fungus gardens microbial communities from leaf cutter ant in Ribeirão Preto, State of São Paulo, Brazil - Atta sexdens ASBM1 | ecosystem: Host-associated > Fungi > Mycelium > Unclassified ... | reverse complement strand
GCGCCACTAATAAACTATAGTTAAAATTGTTTGATGTAAAACGACATATCGTAAGATTGGACATCCGGCAACACCATAACTTTGAAATATTAGCGATTTTGTATCAGCATCATATATTTTTTTTTGTACGACAATATCGAGTTTTGAGCCGAATAAGCGGGAATTTTTGATTTACTTCTTTAATTTGAAGAAATCTGTAGCTGAGCCTCATAGATTGCTTGTAGAAGCATATGGTGATTAGCATATGGTGTAGAAGCATATGGTGGTGCCTTAAGTGAGAGAAGTTGTCGTGAGTGGTTTCAAAAGTTTAAGAACCGTGAATTTGACGTCGAAGATAAAGAACGTAGCAGAAGGTCGAAAGTGTACGAAGACGCGGAATTGGAAGCATGATTGGATGAAGATTCGTGCCAAACGCAAGAAAAACTTGCACTTACATTAGGAGTGACTCAACAAACAATTTCATATCGTTTGAAATCATTGGGAATGATTCAAAAGCAAGAGAATTGGGTTCCATATGAACTGAAGCCGAGAAACGTTGAACGCCGATTTTTCACATGTAAAATGCTGCTTGCCAGGCATAAACGAAAGGGTTTTTTGCATCGTATAGTCACTGGTGATGAAAAATGGACCCACTACGATAACCCAAAGAAGAGGAAATCATGGGGACCACCTAGGCATGCTTCAACATCGACAGCCAAGCCGAATATTCATGGAAAAAAACTCATGTTGTGTATTTGGTGGGATCAGCTTGGTGTCGTGTATTATAAGTTGCTCAAATCGAACGAGACCATTACTGGGGCTTTCTACCGAACACAATTGATGAGATTGAGCCAAGCACTCAAGGAAAAACGCGCCCATTACTACTCCAGGCATGACAAAATTATTCTCCTGCATGATAATGCTCGACCACATGTTGCGGCGCCGATCAAATCTACTTAGAAACACTCAAATGGGAAGTTCTACCATCCGCCGTATTCTCCAGACATTGCTCCTTCCTACTACCACTTGTTCCGATCGATGACGCATGGCTTGTCTGAGCAGCACTTCACATCATATGAAGATACCAAAAATTGTATCGATGATTGGATAGCCTCAAAAAATGAAGCGTTCTTCCAACACGGTATCCACATGCTACCAGAAAGATGGGAAAAAGTAATGGCTAGCGATAGCCATTATTTTGAATAAAACATTATGTACCGTTCTTTCACAATAAATGCTTAATTTTTGATCAAAAATGGCGGAAACTTATTTGTACTCTCAATATCTAATTAATTTTACACAATTGTTATGCAGTATTTTATATTACGCGAAATCAGTAATACTGAGCAAAAATAAACTAAGTTATTCCAACAAAGCACAAAAACAATTTTATATTTTGAGAAATAAATCTTGATAGAAATTTGTGATAGAAGTTTAACATCTAAATATAATTAATTAGATGTTTAGTTAAACTGCAAAAATTGCTATTAGGATTTATTTCCTAAATTATTTTTGCCGGAACTTCGCTTCATTCCTGTGTCACGAATAAAAATGTATTCAAGACCCAAGAATTTTTTTTATTGAAAAGAATAAGACTCACTTTCTTTCAATCCCGTATTATAGATAAAAATAGATTTCAGGCTCTCGAATTTCTTTTGGATTAAAAGAATAGCAATTACGTCCTTTAAATTCATGGATTAAAATAGATTGCGTAGCTCACAAGATTTTTTTTCGATTGAAAGAATAGGAATTCCGTAATTTCAATTTCACGTGGATTAAAATGCATTCAAAAAATTAAAAAATTAAATTCAACAATGACTACACAAATTCATTTCTACCCATCTCAATCCTTTTCCAGATTCTGAGTCGTTTACCATTACCTATTACTGCTGATCATAAAAAAAAAACTCACTTCTGCTCACTTAGTTAAATCGTACTTCTTTTATGAATGCTCATCCCTTAACATTCAAGGTATATAGATCATTGAATAGTTCCTGTGAATTCCTTGTAGAGATCAAACATGTGCTACAGCTTCAAGATGGGACCGTTTGAGAGAATCATAAAAATTAATTCGCTAATTTAGGTGAAAACGGTTTTTTAATTATAATTTTGTCGTGTGTGTATTTTAGAATATGATGTACCAGTTTATAATACTTATTTTAGCAATAAAATTAATTAATTTTATATCTGATTAACAATTGAATCCATAAAAAACGGATTTATTTGAATCCATTTGCTTTTCAAATGGATCTATAAAAAAAAATTATTTATTCCCATATATAAATAAAAAATAATTAAATTTTACCACGTTCAATTTTTTTCTATACATGAATCAAGAATTTGAATTCAAATGAATTAAAAATGGATTAAAAATTTTGGATCTATTTTAATCCTTTTTCAGATACTGGGCCTACAACGCTGGGTGGCATCTCGCATTTACATGGCGATGAGCTAGGCTTCTTCGATGATTTTTAATAATTAATATCTCGTTAACTATTACGAAAATTACAAAATAGTACATGACTTTTCGATTCAGTCTAACTTCAGTCTGCCTCTATCTGCACACGAGCGCTGTGTCAATAATTACGAGGCACTCTGTCTTATAGGTATTCTGATATACAGATCAGTACAGAACTATCTACATTCAGTACTATCTACAGAACAGTACTGAAAATCTCAGTATATGTATAAGTTGTGAGCTATAAATTTTTAGTACAGGCGATACATAATATTTGAACAGTCATAAGTGCCTGTTGTGTGTATTTATCTTTATATTGATATCACATTGATAGCACAAGATCATAAAACATTAACTAATCAAAATATTCGCGCTTTCTTTAAAGAAAAAGGACAATTTTATTTTTTTTTTTTTCAATTTTGTGGGTATTTTCCCTCATTTTTTCTTTTTTCTCTTTTATTCTCTCAAAAATTTCAACAAGAAAACTTTCCAAAAAAGGAAGTTTTCCTTCAAAGTGGAAACACTGCTTATATCATACACTATAGAGCGTTTAAAATTAGAAAGATCAAAATTTTAAATATTAATACCTAGATAAAACACAATTAAATATATGTCAATTTATTGTTTATATAGATTTCAAAAAAGTTAAAAGCAAGAAATAGAAAAGTTATTTTTCTTTCTTACTTTTACAATAACAATTTGATAATAATTTTGCAATTTTTTATGACTGTAACAATAACTAACTTAGCTGAGGTTAACAAAATTACCTTAAAAAATAAATTGTCATCATTATGCGTTATTTATCGAAAAAAAAAATAAATAACCAATGTAAAATTACTCGTTATAAGTTACACTAAAAAGTAACAAGTTACAAATTGTGAGTTTTGTTTTAAGTAACGAATAACTTTTCTAATCCGTTTTATAAGTAATTATTGACTATCTCAACATTGATGTTACATTATCATAAAAAATTCGCAACGCCATTACCAAATCGTTATTATTACAACAAGGTAACTAAATAACGGCAGTTACAGTAACTATTTACTTCTATTCCCTGATTAAAAGCGATGCAAAGTTAATTGTATGTAACTTCTCCTTGAAAGTTACTAATTAATAGTAAGTATAAAGTATTGCTTATTAGATTAACTTGTTTACCTGCAGACATAAAAAATGGTATTCTGAATTTCCCTGAGACAACCACAGATCGTAACAATTGCATTGTAGGTCCATCAAATGGTAGAGCACCGCAAACTAATACATATAAGACAACGCCAAGACTCTGAAATAGTATGTATTGCATTTTATATATATTGCAGTTATAATGATGCAGTTATAATAATGCAAGTATAAGATACGTTATATACGATAATAATGTTGTCTTTTGATAAAAACTCTTGTGTAAAGATACATGGACTTCTAGACTCCCAATTTCTAGACTCCTTTCTTCAAAGGAATATTGTATTTCTTTGATAACATATTAATAAGAGATTTTATATTGAAACTTTTTCTCACTTTTCTAAACATATATCTATGTTACTTTAGATACAGAGTGAACATTAGTTCAATTATAAAAAACAGACCTTTTGACACAAACAATGTTTTACGCCAATACAAGAATAAATAATACAAGAGCAATAAGATTATCCATTTAAATGTTTGATTTAAAAACATTGTAATTTATTATATTGTGGCTCTATTGACTATGAAACGTTTATGTTCTATAGGCTGTCTATAAACTCATGAAAAAACATATCGGGAGCCTAAAGGTGATGCGCATATCTACTATGATAGAAATAAATAGATGGAATCATTAAAGGCATTTGTGAAATCATTGAAACAAAACATAAAAATGACTAAAATATGCTAAATACATTTTAATGTAAATAATACGTTTAATAAAAATATTAAGAATTCTGAAAATAATTATTAAAAACGATGGAAAAATATAATGATAAAAAAAGTATAAAAAGTAATGCAAAATATATCTTCACAAATTTATTAATAAATGTTTGAACACTGAAATATGCTACAATATCATAAATTCTATAGAAAATTATTAAAAATGGAAGAAAAGAAATATAAAAAGTAATGCAATATTTTTATTAATTTATTAACAGAAGCTGATCACTGAATTATGATAAAATGCTAATGAATTTTAAAAATAATTATTAAAAACGCTGGAAAAGGAATAAAAAGTAATATAATAACTTTTAGAAGTAAATGTATAACTTTTTATTAATTTATTTAATTATTAACAAATTGAATACTGAACATATTGTAATATTAGGGATTCTAAACATAATTATTAAAAATAATAGAAAAGAAATATGAAATGTAATGCAAAATACATATAACATTTCTACAGATTTATAAACAAAAATTTAATTCTGAATTATGTTACGGTACAGCGGGGCTATTCCGTAATTCAATTTCAACCTTAAAGTAATATCAAATTTTTGACAACAAACAATATCGTTTTGCAGTAACATGCTTATACAATCTACCTTATCAATCATGACTGCTTCTTAAAAGCACAATTATGACTTATAATTCAGTATACACTATTCAGAAACATAAACAATATTGTAAGAAATGGACAAAATGGCCCCGCTCTACCTTAAAAATACTTACTACAAATTTTAAAGATAATTATTATAAAAAGAAATAAAATGTACTATAAATATTCGAGTTCAACAGGTCAATTATAATTATGAATGTTAAATTTTATATTTACAATTTTTCAAATTTCTTAAAGTGCATAAGATCATCTTTTTCTTTTCCAGATAACACATTGGTAAATAGAAGTTTTTGAAGAATTCATTTTTGCTGCTCAGTTACGAGCAATATGCAGCACCATCATCAAATAGATCAGACGCAATGGACATCTCGGAGATTTTTCGCAAATAAAAATCATATAAGATAAAATAAGAGGCACTATTATGAGATCTTTCATCCATATTCTAATGAAATAATTCTTTCTAAAAGTGAGTCTCTAAAATTAAATTTCAAGATAAAAATAAATAATTTTCCAACAGAAAAACAAGTTATAACATCAAAATTACATGAAAATGAATCGTAAATGATTAAAAATGACTATCAATATTGCATGCATATATACGCATAAATTTTCGTATAACAATTTTATAGCAACGAAGTGTTTAAATCTAATTTTAAGAACTTGTTCGTTATTGTTCGTTCATGTAAACTAGTAGTGAATTACAATATAATTTCGTCAATACAAAACATGAAACAGCCACCAATGAAAATATAACGCAGGTCGCAACGCGCAAATTTAACAAATTATGAAATTGATAAATTTTAAATTCTAAAATAAATAAAAATACAAAATTTCGAAAAAACAAAATTTTGTATTTGGACTATTCGAAACTGTAATCTTCTTACGAACTCTCCAAATTCAAACAAAAATATGAATCACAAAGAGCGAATGAGAGTATCGACGCAAAGTAATAAAATGCAGATGCATTACTCCTTTATGCCATCAATTATATAATCAGTATGTTTCAACTCACTTTGGAGTCCTCAGCAAATACAGACTTAACAATCATCCTTTGGATGTCTAATGAGTTTGTATTCAAAATTTAAAAAATGTATCAATTTTATAATTTATTAAATTTATTGCATATTGCATCCTATGTTGTTCTCTCATTGAACTGTCTCATATTTTATTAATTTTGAATCTATTAATACTTTTATTGTATACTGTTCGTAAATATATATTGCAGAGCTTTTATATCAAGCAAAAGAGGAGCAGACTTCCAAAATGCACTTTGTCGAAAATATCATTTTTTTAATGTTAAAAGATTCATATTTTATGCTACTCTACGATGTCCTGAAAGAATTTTTTCACAATCAATTTATGTGCTGAAGAATGTCTAGACATTCGAAGTACATTATGCCCTTTAACTAAAGACAAACAAAATGCATTTGTTTAATATTATTAAAAATAGTTTGGCAATTTTGCATCTTAATCTAATTGGCAAATTGTTATTTTCTATTTTAGAGCGCGTAATTTTTCATTTTTTAAAAATTATAAATTTCGGACAAAACGCATTTTGAAAATCTGCTCAAATATTGTCACGGTATTGATACCTCTACACTATTAGAAATATTCTTAAATTATATTAACTTTTAAGTTAAGTTACACAATTTGAATTTAATTTCATGACATTACATTAAATTTAATGTATTTACAATTAAAAAATATTTGTGTACATAAAATTTAATGTATTTTTCATGAAAATTTATGAAATTTATGTACTTTTCATAAAATTTTATTAAAAGTACATTACATTTTTTTATAAATTTAATGTACACATTCATTACATTTATGTAATTACTTAATTTTTAGTTAAATCATTCATTATTTTTAATTTCGTTCATAATCACGCTTTATTTACATGTAAAGGAAGCTCATGGTTACATTTCTAAATATAGATGCTATTGGACTGAAAAATGGTAAAGATCTCAATTTTAAAATTTTTTTCCATTCTCGATATAAACTCCAACTCACAGATATGTAAGCTCAATGCGTATATTTTAGTTCTAGAAAAAAATTTTTTAATCTGTAAAGAAAAAAAATTTGTTGCAAAAATTATTGCGTTTAATCGGTAAAATGATTAAGAGAATAAAGTTCTAAAGTCAGCTGTTTTACCGATTAAGAACTTGCACACATATGATTTATGTGTCATTGACACATGAAGTTCGCGCTACCAGCAAAAGTGGACGTGTCATGACAGTGCACAAACTACATTGGATGGCACTCGATTGAACACAATCGATTAAACACGGTTCAATTGGACACAAGTTACCCATAACACATGAAACTAAAAAGCCCTTAGATACTCGGCCGCTATAATTGGTGGAGTCCAATCGAAATCTTCCGGGATCAATCGGAATCTTGTATTTCTTGTTATTGATTTCATGCAGTATTATCGTATGTGAGAGATAGAAACCAAGAAAATCAAGTAATTGCGCATTTCGTAATCGGCAATATGTGAAATTCCCCGACTATCGGTGATATAGAAGCGAGAAGATGTAAACCTCTCTTCCTCTAATGATCGTCTTCTCCTCTTTTCATCCCACCAATTTCAATTTAATGCTTTCAAGTTGTCTCCGGAACTCAATGTTAGAATCACGCATAGAATGCCACCTGAAACATCTATTTTCTCTGCGGAAGTTTAAGCTCTTCAAATTCACATCATCTCTGAGAACGACTTCAATATCATTATTTTTACAGACTTAGGAACGCTTTAGAAACAATTAGTCATGCTAACTTCAATCATAGCAACTACCTGATCAAACTAACTGAAATACCAACTATTGTATCTTTCGCTGCAGCTAAGAAACAGTTTCGCCTGAAAGATTAGGACCCACGAGGAGTACTGATGAATGGACCACAAAAAGACACTTATTCCCGTAATTCCAATACTTTATTTTGAAAATGTTCTTGAAGCTTCCACGAATGCTTTCTATATAAAAATTATACGTTTCGCGTGTTTTCTCCGTATCCAAATCTATTCTTGAAATACTAACGATTGCACATTGTGAACCTAACCTTGCACATTTCATCAGGGCGAGAAGCAGCCTTATAATGAGCTATTCCTTCGGGCTATTCCTTCGGGCCATTCCTTTTTATATTACGCTGCTTAGTGTGGTGGGGGAGGGAGGGGAAAAGAGAATTGTGGATGGCGGAGAGGTGAGAGAAATTGATTGATCTTCAATAACCAGGAGAATGGTTTTCCACAGTTTATTTATGTTGTAGCCATTATCTCTATTTAGATTGTTAGGATGTTTTTGTATCTCTATGACTTCTCTATACTTTCTTAGAAATGATGTAATGTTGGCTATCGTGATCGTTTTGTCAAACAGTATTTGATGTTCTGTTTCGATGTATTCTGATAATGCTGATTGCGTGACGTGTTTTAGCCTGACATCATGTTTGATGTTCTTTTATCCATAGGTTGATCATTGTCCCAGTTTCTCCAATGTATACTTGCCCGCAGGAAGGTATTTTGTATACTTCTGCGGAACTGAGTGGAGATCTTTGATTTTTAGGGTTTCTTAAGGTTTGTCCTATTTTTTTAGATAGTTTTGGAGATAGTTCGGATATTGTGTTTGTTTAATATTCTGCAAATCTGATCTGTTATTCCTTTGACATATGGGAGAATGGATAGAAGCCTTTCATCTTTATGTCAGAGACTGTTGTCTTATTTGCATGTTTATTGATTATTTTGATTATGTTTTTTTTATCCGTTTTTCTGTAAGACAAATTTTAGGTGGTTGAGTTCTGTCTATAGATGTTCTTTGTCAGAGAAAGTGATGTACAAGTGAGTTGATTGCTGACTGTTTTTATGCTGAGTGCGACTCGGTATGTAGGTATCTATCTGTGTGCATTGATTTTCTGTACACTTGATGACTTAAGATATCGTTAGCTTTTTTAGAACTTTATTTCAAATTTATTTTTCTTTTTATGATTTAGATCCATTGTTATGAACATGTTACAATGATTCTTCGTAGATAAATTATGCTTATTTAAAGACACATTATTTCCCTCCCTCCCTCCCTCCTCCCTCCACACAGACAGTCAAGACTGAAAAGAGAGAAATCATTATAATCTAAACTAGTCATAGTAGTCACTAGTATAAGTACAAAAGGATTACGTAATACGACATAATATTTTTACATTAATAATTAGTTTACGAAATTATGGCGGGAATCTTGCGTCCTTCTGGTTCGGACGGCGAGCACACTTATAAGTGTGAGCTACTTAATTTATTTTTGAAATTTAAATTCATCATTTCTCTAAATTGATTTTTCGACAATTTCAGAATATCGAAGATATTCTGCACTGTTAACTTTTGTAATTTTTTTTCTCATCAACGTTAAAAAAAGAAGACCAGAAAGAAGCTATTATCCTGAAGAAATCTCAGTTCGCTCAAGAGAGCGGAAAAACATAGGTCTTTTTTTTTGTCACGTCCGCTATATTGCTCTTTTATTGTCGCACCTTTGCAGGAACATTGCAAAACGGCAATTGATGAATGTTCTGGGAGAGAGAGAGAGAGAGAGAGAGTGAGAGGGGAGAGGCAGATGGAAAGAGGGGAGGGGAAGGAAGGAAAACAGTGATGCGAATTCCAATTCGCTTGCAACACGATTAATATGAAGAGGGCATAAGAACGTACATACGCTACGATAAGTCCATATCCATGTACACTATGCGTTGTGCATCCATCTATGGTCTCTTCATTCTAATAACCGTACTGTAAGCGAGTTGGAATTCACATCATTAGAGTGAGGAAGGGAGAGAGGAGGCGGAAGATGGGTGGGAGGGAGGGAGGGGGGAGAGAGAGAGAGCTACCTCCCTCCGAGATCAGATAGCTTAGACAGCTTTATGGATGGAAATCAGGACGTACCGGCAGCCATGAACAAAGGGCGAGGTTTCCAAATACGCTATAATCAGATCGCGTAATACCTCAACAGATAGTAATTGGAATTAAGGAGGCCGCTCGGAAAAATATGCTATAATTGTCGATTTAGAGTACGCGCCAGAATATGTGGCCGGCGAGGATCACGCAATTCGCTGGGGCCGCGCAACAAGATGAAGCATGACCCTGATAAAAAGCCTAGCAGTTTGCAAAGCCTGCGGAAAATTCGAAAGACACTCGTGTTATGAACTGAATACAAATTATTAGAATATCGAGGCTAATTGAGAAAATTGAAAGAAATATTATCAATAATAATTGAGTATCTCAAATTTTTAAAGCTACCGATCTGGGAAATATCGATAGCAGATAGATCGCGCATTACATTAGAGCAGAGATTTCGTTTAGCCGTTCTTGTGGCTGTCGCGTTTTCCATCGATCTACGTGCAAGTCTTTCGAACATTAGTAAGTATTTGGCATAAGTTCAGTTGCGGTAGGACGCTCGCTACAACGAAATCATACCGTGTCGTGTAATTGTTTAGCCGAATTCATTGTTAAATTGCGAAGTTGAGAAGACGTTCGAGTAATCGCGTCGAAACAAAATTCTTATTGTGTTAATACTTGTCCACGTTATATTGCATCCGAATCTTAACGCGAGCACTTTCTAATTACGACGTGCTAGTATTAAACTAATTTTCTTATATCAATTTGTGACAATAACGTAACGACATTGTGAACTCACATTTTCTGATAGCATATCCAAGTCTTCCGATTAATGCACAGAGTGTTCGACGTTTAACTTGCAAATGCTATGCACGAGTCATATGTTTATACCACACTGCATGTAACAAGAGGTTTGTTCGCGTTGCATACTCCAACATGCTTCAACATCTTCCTGCATAGCTCCTACTTACTCTAACAAGTGCATTTGAATGAGTAGAAGCTAAGGTTGGAAGAAGTAAGAACATTTCACTAAATATATCAGTTATTACTTCTTTTACTTCTTAATTCATGTGATTTTTTTCACTCTTTCATCCTTCGATCTTTTTCAGCTAATGACAAACTATCTCTTCTGCCTATTTCGTGGCTGAACTGACGTTCCGTCTGATTAAAAGGTAATAGAATAAGCCTGCAGATATTGGAAGCAAAAACTTTCGCAATATTCGAAAAAAAAACACTTATTAAATGTAATAATAATTTTCTTAAAGTGCAGTTACAATTGAGAAATTATATACAACATTGACATGAATGAAATATAAGTATATACATCATAAAAGGTGAGGTAACAGCAATAATGCTGCTTATAAACCTAAACCCAAAAATTAAATATGAGACAGAATACGAATTTTTCAGGTATGGCAATTTTCCAAATGACATCTTGAGATCATAGTTTAACGTACAAAAATAAATTTTTGGCGCTTGGTAATCCTGATCTTAACACACAGATCTATACACACAGAAACAGTAATAAATAATACAATCGTGAATACAATGAGATAAAAACTATATAAAAGAATGAATAATTATGTAATCTAAAAAAAAAAATGAAATGAGAAACAGATTTAAAAGAGGAAGAACGGATATCAGGAGATAAGGAATTAAAATATTTAATTGTAATATAGGAGATTTGAAATTGACTGATAGTACGATGGAGAAGAATACAAGCTGAGAACGTGTGGAAATAACTGCATCAGAATGAAATTCAAAGTTAGAGTTAAGCAACACTGTTAAATATAGAATATTGAAAGCCAATTACATTTCATACAAGATAACATAAGTGAATAATAAATCTTTGGCGAATATTTAATTAACTAGATATAACGGAGTTACAAGATCATATTTTTCTTACATAAAACGATCATATTTTTCTTACATAAAACGAAGATATGTATTTTAGATACGCTAAATACGATTTAGTAATTGTTTTATTTAGATTATAGACAGACAATATAAGGATAAAAATCAGAGACTAAGAAGTTGCGGGACAAAAAGTTTTTGAGACAGTATCTTGCACACTAATAAGGCTTATTATTATTATTATTATTATTATTATTATTATTATTATTATTATTATTATTATTATTATTATTATTATTATTATTATTATTATTATTAATAATAATAATAATAATAATATATATATCCGTATACATAAAAATTATCTCCTTGAACTAGTGATTATTCACGCTATTTGACTTCGTATGCGTGTTTGAAAGGCATCCTATGAACTCTGTAGATCTCACGAGCAGTCAACTTTCTCGATCCAGAAATCTGATAATAAGCGTTAGATTAACAAAAAGATTTCACATATCATTGACGGGTACTCTATCACATAATTTATCACAAAATCATCATCTAACTTTTTGGCCATTATGTGACGATTCCTTATCAATGGCAGAGTGACTATCTAATAAAGAAAATTTAGAGACTAAACAAATCCTAACAATGCCAAGAGAACTTTGATATTTTTTTTGTTATCGATTACAACTTTCAGAAAAGCGAAGAGATATCCTTTCTCTCGGAAAGAAGACAGAAAAAGCGATCTGTGATTCACAGTGATCAAGAAAGCCTTGAAAAGTCCATCAAAAATAAAACACATGTCGTAAATGAAGTCACTTAGAGATGGGGAATTACTAGAAATGTGAGATCAAATGTGATGTTAGATTGGCCGAATTTTAAAATTTATATATGTAGGCGCAACAAAAAAAAATGTCCATGTAGGGGCTCAGCAGCAGAGTGCCTATATAGTAGAGAAAACCATGGAGGCCAACCACGGTTCGAATACTGGCAGTGTCAGAAACGTCCTAATATTTTTCTTCTATTGTCGCTTACAAAAGGATTAATCAGCAACGAAAGCATTTTTGAACTTATTAAAAAACAGTGGCAAAAAGTCAAAATCACTCAAAACTCAAGAAGTTAGGGAGACTAATCTGAGAGCATAGTCTCATATACAGATTTTTAGAAGTTAAATGTCATATGATCTCAAGGAGAGGTTAAAGACACAAAACCTTCACCAACCGTGAGACTACTATCAAAAACTACCGTATATCGCTTAATGTCAAAAGACGTTATTATTTTCATTTTCTTAGACATTCTGCCAATATTGATTTCTCTTTTATTCAAATTGTTCATTAAATTGATTAAGAAATAAAAAAATTAAATTTTTATATTCGTTTTTCATTAAGCACTATATAATTATTGTATAATTACTGCGCACAAATTACGAACTCTCCTTTACATGATTTAGGGGAGAGTGGCCTAAACCGGACCGTGTTCCAAATAGGATCTTTTTAATTTAAATGAATACGATTAAGCAGATTTATGTACTATTTATAATGTTATGTCCTTATAAGACACCAAACATGTGGCAGCAGTTTGACAGTTCTCTCAACATAACATTCATAAAATAAAATGTATTTTCAGCAAATGTATTTTCAGCCGTCGAGCGAAAATTTAAAAAAAAAAAAATCCTTGTAAATCATTATTTAAAAGGTGTTAAAATTTTGAAAGGTAATTGATTTAAGATAATTAAAGAGTGTAGAAAATGTGTAGAATTCAAGTGTTTTGTCAATCACTTTTGTGGTTTATTGTATTGGGTTAGCAAGAAAGTAATTGCGTTTTTTTAAAAGGCATCTATCAGTAAAAACCGCAATTACTTTCTTATCAAGACATAAATATATCTTGATAGAATAAAGCTTTAGTTTTAAGAATCTCTTTTTTAAATTGCGATACGACAATTTTTAACGGAGTTATGAGCAATTAAAGTCAAAATGATCCTTTTATTTAATCCGCGATAACTCAATAATCAAAAATCGTAGAAATATTTTTAAAAACCGATTTTGTAGGAAAAATATCAAGCTTTCACCACGATAGGTAGTCGAAAATTTTCTCAAATTTGTTTTGTGCACATTACAAATTCAAAATGAAAAGAAAATTTTCCATCTTTTTCAACTCGTTTTTAATATATAAAAATTACCAAACTTATATAAACTTAAAAAATGTGGTAAGCTTTTAAAAGTAGAGATTTCAAGCTTTCTTTTTTTAAATTTAAATTTCATTCATTATTGATGAAGATATTGTATATACAATTTTGAGCTAAAAAAACGCAATTACTTCTTTGCCAATCCAATAATATTTGTTACGAAGTTCGAAAAAATCTATGTCAAAATAGATAACTAGGTCTGGTTGTAGTACTCGGTCAGATCTGGTCCCACGAATTAAATCAGTAAAATATCATGAATCATCAAACTCAGATTAATTGAGTATTATTGATTTCAATTGTAATAATATAAATTTTTTCAGCACATTAATATCATTCTAATATAATGTCTGATTGAGCATAAAATTATTAAAAATTGTTTATCAATTAATTTAGTTCGTAATATTATTATAGTAATAATTGTGTTTATAACTCCGGAAAGCCAATTCGGCGCGCAGTTCGAACTACAAATATGATACATAGGCATGTACATAGTATTATATATAGATATATATATGTAGGCGTTCAATTATGTTTAGTAAATATTGTTTATTTGAACCAAGAACATTAAAGTGAAGTTAAAAGATTACATGAATGCTCGTTAATAATACACACTCGTTAATAATTCTTCTTGTTCGGTTTTTTTTTTGCGCCTTCTTTCCTCGCGCACTTCCTAATTATGATCCCTGTCTTTTCCTCAGCGTCATCTTTCGGTTTCTCCTAATCGGAGTCCGCCTCGGACTCGTTAGATACTTCTCCTGAAGTCTTGTCTAATGCCTCAATCGCCATTTCGCTAGGAACTTCTTCGGACACTCAATTTGAAACCTTGTACGAGATCTCATTGGGAACTTTGTCTGCTTAATAGCTTCCTGCTCAAGATTTCATATTGTCAGCATTGATAGTTTTTAGTCCCAACTGCTGTCCAATTTTTTCAACAACATATCGGTCATGACTAATCATTTTCATAACACGATAAGACCAATGAACCCTGGAAGCAATTTAGACTCCTGGGAGAATTGTGTTCTTCGGATAGCTACTAGTTTATCGAGCATATTTCCGTGCCTCTTTCTGACACAAATTATAATGATGTGTATTCTTGGCTTGGATTCTCCTGATTTGCGTCCTAGCGGCAACACGCACATCGTCTCTATTATTCATGAAACAGTCAAGCAGCTCTTGCTTCAACAATTGTAATAATAAAAGATTTTCGGTATGTCATAGCCTTGTACCAAACATTATTTCAAATTTGGCGTTCTTCCAATGGCTCTCTGATGATTATCATTGAAGGTTTGCTGAACTTTTCTCACGTATTTGTATCATAAAAAAGGCTTCTCTATAGATAATTTCGTCAAGATGGATAGACTAACTCGATTGCTCCTTTCGACCTGTCCTGTTTTCTCATGGTGTTCCCGTAAATAAAGTTTTCTCGTAAACAATATTCCTTAAACATTTGAGACATAAAAGTTCCTCCTCGATATGAGATTTTCACAGCCGAATTACCAAATAAGATATTTTGTTCCTCAACTTCTGACTACTTTGTCGCTATTTAGAGTCTTCATTGGATAGATCAACGTGAATTTGCTGAAGACATCGACCACCACAAGTAAATATTTATATTTCTGTATTTTTCAGTGGACTAATATGATCAATAGGCATAGATGCATAAAGGTTTGTTTCCTTTATCTATTGGATGCAAACTTTTCTGCTTACCTCCTTTTTTTTTAGCTAGTATGCAGGATACACAGTTCCTAATACATCGCTTTTCAACTCTCGCTTCCAGATTTGGAATCCAATAGTCATTTTTTAAGACCTCTATCGCTTTCCTTACAAAGTGGCCAATCTCGTGAGTTTAATAATATCGTCAACCACCGAGGACTACTAACTAAGTAACCTTTTACTTTCTACTTTACTAAGTAATCTTTTATCTTCTCGTTCTTTGTAAATAACGTCTTGTATCACACAAAAATCTTTATATGGTTTAGTTTGCAATACCTCTGCTAACATCTGAACTGTACTCATCATCTCGTTGCGCTCTAGCTAATTTGTTGTGTGAATTCATTTCGTATAAACATTGCAATAGGGTTTCAATTAAGTGCGTCGCAATATCGCATCTTCTAGCCTGAACGATGCTCTACTGTACATTGAAAATCTTGCATATGTAATGCCCATCTTGCGATCTTTGGTATTGGATCTTTCTTATTATATGATTTTCGCGAATGCTTGGCAATCGGTACTATTTTAAACGAAATGCCTAATAAAAATAATAGCGAAACTTCTTAAGAGCTTCAATTATAGCCAAGACCTCTAGTTCATAACTATGTTTCTTCTTTTCAGCATTCGTTGTTTTCTTGCTCATGTATTGTACTGATTGTCGTCCCATTGAAGTAAAACGGCTCCACCGCTCGATGTCAGTATACAATTCTGTCTCCTTTTTATGATCGAAAATTTTCAAAACTGGATTCATAGACAACTTTTCTTTTAGTTGATTAAAAGCTACTTCCTCTTCTATTCCGAACCGGAATGGTTCATCCTTCTTAAGCAGCTCGAATGGACGTGCCAGTCGGGCATAATTATGAATAAATTTTCGGAAGTCCCGGAGAGTCCCAGAAAATTCTGGACTTGTTTTTTCGTCGTAGGCCTCGCAAAGTGTGTTACTGCATTGATTTTCTTCGATTTAATCGTTTCGTTTTCTATCATGTAACCTAAATATTTAATGCTTTATTTAATTCTTCAAAAACTGTGACTTCTTCCAGTTAAAATTTCAATCCATATTGATGCAGTTTCTAACATCATCTTTAGTCGTTCTAATGCTTGTTCCTCATTATTTGCCGATAATAAGATCATCCATATATGTGAGTACAACGTTCTTCCAGATTAATTCTTTGAATATTTCATTAACACAACGTTGGAACAACAACAAGGGCTGTTACACATGCCGAATGGCTACCATAGAAATTTGTACTGACTGTTTGGAATTATGATGATATGTACTTGCGGCTCTCTTCTTCAATAGACACGTGGAATCTATTTTTGTGATCAAGCGTGGTAAATACTTTAATTCTCGTCAATTTATCCAATTGATCTTCTACTATCGGCAATGAGTAGTGATCTCGTATAATTTTTTTGTTGAATTCTCTGAAATCGGCGCAAATTCTAACATCTCCTGTTTTCTTCATAACCAGAACGATGGGACTTGTATATTCGGATGAATTCGGTCTCACAAAGCCATCCTCTAACCACTGTTTAATTTACTTATCAACTTCTTGTTGTTCTGATCGTGATAGTCTTCATGGATATATTTGTCTTTGAGAATAATGAACTTTTGTTTCCTTCAAAGTGATTGGTTTATACTCATTAACCAACTTAGCAACAGTTTCAGAATGTTGTGAGTTGCCTATGTCAAGATCTAGCTCATTATTATTCAGCGTTATGCATAAAGGTTCCTTCTCTTCGGTTTCCGATTGTCGATCATTCGCTAATGTCCATTTCTTCTTCTTCTTTATGCGTCTCATTTATCGTGTTCGATGTCATAAATTTGAGATTATCCCGGTCGATTATTATCATACTATCTTGTAGTAAAAGCTGGCCAAGTATCATGTCATATTGAATAGCGCTGTCCGGAACGGCGTGAACTTCCGTTTGATTGTTTGTCGGCATTTATATTTGCTTTAAATCTGCCTATCGTTTTGATTTCGTATTGACCCAATCCCAACGATCAAGATCTATCCAATGCTAAACATCGATTTTCCAATTCACTTTTTATATTTTATCATGTTAATCTCGCTGCTCTTATTAATTAATGCTACCATTTCATGTTCATCGATTGTGATGTGCTTCTTCATACCGTGGGAGTTCTTAACTTGTTTGACTACGTAAGAACTTTTAATCGTCGTCTCGTTCGGTTTATTCGATTTTTGTCCGGTACTCGTGCGTTTTGTGGACATCCGCCGAATTGATCATAATTGAAGCATTTTTCTTTATCTTGGCAACTGTCGAATTTGTGTTCACTACGTCCACAATTGAAACATCGTTCTTTTTTCATTTCGATTGTATTCTTCGTTACTGTCTTAGCCGATTTTACCTCATTAGTTTTTTTCTTCTTGGTTTTATCCTTTGTTGTGGTTTGTGGGGCGATCACATACTTCATGTATATCCTTAATTTATTTTTCAGCTCTTCTAATGTATGTGCGCCATAGAGAATCATTTTGTTGACATTATCGTTGTTAATGCCTCGAATCACGTAGTCAATTATCGATTCTTTGGAAATATCTCCGTAGTTAGCAATTTCCGATATGGCATAGAGATATTGCTGAATGCTTTCTTGCGATTTTTGTTTCCTCTTCGTCAATTCTTCATGTAGCATTCATTTTCTTTTTTCAAAACTTGTTTAGTAGAGATTTTTTGAGTTCTGATCAACATTCAGTGTATCAGTAATCGTAGAAATTGAGCTGTTCCTTTAATCGCTTTTCGACCATAAACTGTTCTCTCTAATTCGTTGAGATTAGCCATCCGCACAATATCTTCGAAATCGGACAACCACTTCTAATCGTTGTCAGCTGAGAACGTTAGTATCAATGCTTCCACATCTCTCGGTCAAATGATGCAATCCATCGTTCGTGTATTAATCTTGTCATATTCTTGTCTAAAATGTTTACGTCGTAAATTAGTCTTCTCATCATCTTTCTTCATCGCGATATCCATTCTCATTTATGCGGCGTCGTGCGTTATGATCGCGATGTCGAAATTCAGCGTGAAAGCGGTTTACTTCATCTGTAAGTCGTCTCATCATAACGGTGTGCTTCATTTTCTAGATAGTGAAAAAACTGATGAATTCGTCGTTGCCTTACGTCAGAGCTCGTCGTCCTCTTTATGTTGTTCGTCGTATTCCTCGTTACTTTGTGGTAAAGTAAAGCGTAACAAAGTTTGTTGTTACATAACTCGCTTGTCATCGTGATTCTTGTCGTGCATCGTCATTCGATACTGTTACAGCGTCTGAATTCGTGGTGGGCTTCGTTTCTATTTTGTCTGAATGACGTTATCGTCATTTATGCTAGTACACTTGTTATTCTTCACTTTTTTCGTCAGACTTGAGTTGACTTAATTTAGTTAACCGCATGCATAAGCGATCTGCTTTCTTTAGATCCGGCTACTTCGAACTGAAACCATGCACACAGCTTAACTAACTCTTCGACTGTAAAGATATCAGTTATAAAATTTAACTTAGCTTCGTATTCTTCATCGTTGTCAAAATGAAATCCTTTGAATGCGCGAACGTCTTTGCGATTCGTTTTCGGATTACTCGCTGTAGAACAACAAATATAAAGCGTTAATAAAGCTTTCAGCTTTGTGGTGTAACTACAGCTTTGTAATTACTAGCTTGTTCGGGAATATCTCTCCAAGAATTAGCTCGGCCTTTTTTCTCACTGTCCTTTCGTCGTTGTGTATCGCCTGTTATGCGTCGTAGGTTAGTTCATGGATTTTTCGATTCTTTCACTTTTCAGCTATTCATTCAATCCCAGCTGAGCCCTCAAATATGTAGGCGTTCAATTAGATAAAGGCGATCAATAAATATTGTTTATTTGAATCAAGAACATTAAAGTTAAAAGATTATATTGAATGCTCGTTAATAATATACGCGGTTAACCCTTCTTTTTCGTTTTTTTTTTGCGCTCTTTCCTGGCGCGCTTCCTAGTTATCCCTTTTCTTCAGCGCCATCTTCCGATCCCACACACATACACACACACACACACACACACACACACACACACACATATATATATATATATATATATATATATATATATATATATATATATATATATATAAAATTCCCGTTAAATTATTTAAGATTAAAAAGACATTAAAGATTCTTCAATCATTATAGGCATTTAATTTCTAGTATTGGTAATACTCTGAATTAATTAGAGAAATCATATTATGTAAAACAAAATCATTCCATTTAAAAAATAGCCATATATAAAAAATTTGAAAAATTAATTCTTCGAAATTGATTTAACTACACATAAAATAAGACTCGAATAAATCTACCAACAATATATACACAATATATATATATATATATATATATATATACTGCGTCACCAAAATCCGGACAAATTTCAATTTCAATTTTCCGCTATATTGTGCCTCCGCAGAGGTTGTTGTTAGCATCCGAAAAAGCCTGATTTCTTCTAGTAAATTAAAAGCTTCTAAACAGTCATATTCTCAAAATGGTCACGAAAATGCGAAGTATATCGAAGAGCTACGATCATCGAAGGCCTTCGTACTGAGCGCTCAGCAATGGAAATAATTCGGTTCTTTAGATGGAGATCAACCGTTTATGACATTGTGCAAAATATTCGGCTTTAGAACAGTCCAACCAAAGTTCCAGTTAGCAAGGAAGAGTCATTCGAAAGAACGCACTGCGAGAACCCCTGCAGTCGTTGAAAGAGCTCAAGCGCTGATTTCGGATGACTCAGGGTAATCATTGCGCATTCTAATGAATGTAGAAGCCGTGGATGGAAATTGTGGCGTCCGAAAGATCATGTTTTTTAGCAGGACGATGCACCGGTTCATACGAGTCATTTGACTCAAAATTAGCTCTCAGACAACAGTCGATATGAATTCCTTTCCAAGAAATTCTGACCTCTCAACAGCCCAGATTTAAATCCTTTGGACTACTATGAAGCGTAATTAAAAGGGTCATAAACAAATCTTAGCATGGACAGTGCTACATTACAGCGTGCGAACACTTCAGACCGAGAATAGAGATTGTCATTCAAGCTAATAAGGAATATGTCAAATAATTGTGCTCTACAGGGATGTAAGTGCCATGTAAAAGGATTTTCTGTAATATTTAAATTTTCATTAAAAACATTTTATTTGAAGAAATTGTTCGATTTGTCCGGATTTTAATGACGTACCCTGTGTATACCATATATATATGCCAATCAGAGTCAACGCCAGTGGTTCGGATGCACAGATTTCTTTTTATTGTCATGTGTTTAATAAAATAAATGCAACAATAGTACAATAATAAATTCGTTCGATTCTTCGTTTTGAATCCTTATCAATATAAAATATAATAATTCCAAATTAAATATGCGTAAAACTTAACTAAAAATGTGACTATGGTCAATCTAATAGACTCTTCAATGATAAAACACAACAATTTTAACCGCACTTCTTTATCCAATTTCCAACTTGCTATATAATAAATAATCGAGTAAATAACATTAAATATTAAAATTGCACAGAATAAGTGTAGAAACTTACATAAATTAATACGATGTCATATAAATTGATTCAACAGAAAAAACCATCTCATCGAATTGTCTGATTTGCTATGTAGTGATTTGTGAGAAAAAACAAAAAATTTTTTTGTATTATTTAAATCAATTATCTGAAGTTATTCTTAATTTTACTTAATTTACATGTAAGAGTTTCTCGCGACTCAAGAAAATCCTGTCGTGTTGGCAATCAGAATCGTAATGAGAGTCAAAATAATAAAGCTGTGTAATTATTGAAATAAAAATAATAATAAGGAGAAAAAACATCATAATTCCGCAAACAAATTCATATATGTATGGTGGATTTAAAGCGAGAGGATAACCACTTAAAAAATAGATGTACACCTAGACTTCGAACTTCAAATTTCACTGGACTTCACCG
>Ga0157363_1001166_pt1 | contig 21550 bp, 8 predicted proteins | sample AttsexASBM1_FD_111477 | JGI IMG/M metagenome (GOLD analysis project Ga0157363, IMG submission 111477) | Fungus gardens microbial communities from leaf cutter ant in Ribeirão Preto, State of São Paulo, Brazil - Atta sexdens ASBM1 | ecosystem: Host-associated > Fungi > Mycelium > Unclassified ... | reverse complement strand
CTCGTTTGAGAGAAGAAACGTTCAGCGAGAGATAGAATCCGAAGAAAGATATCGATGTACTGTCAGGTTCCATCCTCACGAAAAATCAACCCATCAATGTTATATGACCATCAATGTCAAAAAAGCACAACTGTTTCTTCTTCGCAAGCTTTGCAGGACATTTCTCATCATGTTTGATCGCAACATTTTAAGTTTATATTGAAGGCGATTTATAAAAAACAAACGTTTCTTAATAAAACTTACAAAAAAGAGGGGGGGGAGAGAGAGAGAGAGAGAGAGAGGGAGAGAGAGAGAGGGAGAGAGAGAGAGAGACGTAAAGATCAGAATTGTAACTAGTCACTAGGTGTCTTCAAGTGAATTGAAGACCGTGTTACTGTCATTTACAATCCTCTCGAGATGATTGACACAGTCGTCTTCGATCCGTCTCGTTGGCCGTATGTCGATCGGTTTCCAATACGCTCCCTAATTCCCACATATCTGTGCAGGACATTGTCACTCATATTTGACACGTTTCTCAGAACGTATCCTGCGGCATTTGCACGCGCGATGTGCACGCGATCACCCGCTGACACATATCGTTTGCACATGCTGCCCGTGGGATTGGGATATCCGCGCAAGTTTAATTTGATTAAGAATCTTGCTTTCTCCTGACGATTAATTTCAATTTGAAGTTATAATCATTTGTGATACCTACATCTTGCGCGTGCATCTGATATTTTATGAGAAACTCGGAAATCCATATCTTTTTGTAAACTTCTTGCCTCAGGGTTGCCACAAAAATCAGAGAAATCAGAGAAGACTCAGGAAATTTTGCAAAATGTTCTGGAAAATTAAAATTCTTAGGTTTAAGCGTTTAATATATACGTACATCACATCTACGCAATTTTGAAATACTATTAACTTAATAATTTAAAATGTGTCTATATAAATGTGTTGATAGTAATTTATATTGCTGTGTTAAATTGATCTCTCAACAAAATATTAATAGTTTCCAAATCCAGGGCAAGAGTATAAAAAAAAATGTCCAAATATTACTGAAATTTTTATATTAGGAAAATTTCGTCTGAAAATCAGAGAAAAGTTACGGAATTGTAGGATGAAGAATTTATGACAACCCTATCCGTCTGACCACGTAATACCGTTACTACTGTTCCGGACGGGTATGCTCTTTTTTTTTTGGTTTTCGTTCGCTGTAACTATATGTACGCGTTCCCGGACGTTGTAATATCATCGACCAGGTGCCGATGTACGATATCCACTCCTGTAATACTCATTTCCTACGGTAAAAGCCCTCTCAGCGACTCTTTCAAGCTCGGATATCGGAAAAAACGAGGCATTTCCGTTGGTAAATGTCACGGAGGTTGGTAGATGGGCAGTGCCCACATATTACCAATCAATTTGCCTCTGTCGATACAGAGGTGGAGAGAACTAGCCAGGAGAAAATATCAGGCTAACTGCATGGGCGAATGGATACGACGGAGTGAAAGAGAGAGTGACGGAGAAAGATAGATAGAAGAATATATAGGACGCTTATGTGCGCGAGTACAGAGATGGCCCCTCCATCATATTTAACTGAGATAGCCAATCATCCCTGTCACTAGCGGGTGATAGATTATTTTAATCAAGTTATTTCACCCGAAATCCGATCATTCTCGGCGATAGACGCTCGAGGACGTGTGTAGGTACGCGCGAATGTATACATAAAAATCAGATTAACTATTTGAAGAGGCAAAATTATTCAGCACTCTAATTCGAAAACAATCAGTGGATGTCTGTGCATTTTCATGTGACAGTATATTACTATATTCAAACTAGTAAAATATCGTTTGCAGGCCATCTTCTTGTAAATTTTTATATATCAATCGTTAGCGATCGCTTTATATATCCTTACCACTTGCCTTTTTAAAGAAACGAAGAAATGTTTCAACAGTTTTATTTGAATGTATCCTGGGAAACAGCGATGTACAGAGTACGGTACTGAATTATTGTTGAGAGATCTTGCGCTGCTTGAAAAGTTTATCTCGAACTACCTCACGCTCGAGTGATTTTTTCAATAATTCGCGAACGTCGGCTAAGTGTAAATCGCTAATCTCTATGTAGTTCTCGTCTTTTCTTTTCTCTTCGCGCTTCTTCGATAATGTATTTTTTAACTTCTCTGATGACGAATTGATCGACGGCCGGCTACGTGAGTTTCCAAGTTCTTATCGAGTTTCCAGGGACTTTCGATATCTCCAAGTTCATTCGTACGAATTTCTTTTTCTGCTTTCGTAAAATATTGCTTCGTTTTAATATAATATTCCTTGTTAAGCTTTTTCAACAATATTCGATCGTAGAGAAAGTCAATTAAAAAATGACTAAGCTGAAAATTATAAGACGTATAATTAAAAATTAGGATGTAGATGAAATTGATTTTAGCAGATAATATTGTAAATATTTTGCTGTATTTTGTGTAGCGCTTATTAACATGATAATATGGAGTATTTCATAAACATTTGACAAACATTATTACTCGGAAAAAACGTTTTAGTATTTAAACGTTAAAGTATTTAAACATTTAACTAAATATATAAATCTGAAAATAATGTTTTAAATTACCAAATACTTAAATAAAATTATAAAATAATTGTTTAGGATATTCAAGTTGATTGCAAGAATATAAAAATTTTCAACGACATTACTCATGTTTAAATTTCTTATATAATTATTTTTACTATTTTGATGGTCCAACAAATTATTTTCAGATCTATATTTAGCTACATTTTTAGATATTATATTTCAGTAAAATCCTTTTTTCTATGTAGATTCAATGATTTACTGTTGTCAAATGTTTGGAAAAATTCATATGGAGAGTATCATAAATTACTGTATTTCTAGAAAATAACATGAAGAGAGTAAAGAAATCAACAATGTCCGAAAAAATTATCATTAATCATTAACCTTCCATGTATTTTTTAATTTCCATCGTTAGTCACTAACTTTCCATGTATTTTTTAATTTCCATCATCATTGAATTGACAATAAAACAGATTCTACAATATTCGATTCTTCTAGATTTTATCGTGAATATTGAGATATCAAGAACAATAATTTGATATTGGAAGATCGATCTCTCAGTTGGTTGTGGCGAAATGCCCTCGTTCTTTACCTTCAAGATGTGTGAGTTTCTTCTTTTCGGGCAAGCCCCACTTTGTGGAGAAGTCCATGCGATTACAGGAAATACGAGTATTCAGTCGACGATGGGTCGAGCTTTAATCCGCTCTTATTTCTCGGAATCGTTTTCTTGCGGTGCGATCTTTACGATAAGATCATTCCATATGTAAAAATATTAAATATATTATTACTATGAGAGTTTATGAAAAAAGACATCGATATAAAAAATACTTGATGAACTAACATTTCCCTTCTTTCTCCTCAGAGTTCATAATATTCTAAAATACACAGATCGTATTATTCCCGATTTAAATGAATTACACAGAAAGACAAAAATTGTCTACGGTAGACAAATGAAAATATGGAATTATGGAGAGAGGAGGAGGGAGAGAAGGAGGAGAGAGAGAGAGAGAGAGAGAGAGAGAGAGAGAAATTTTAAACAATCTTTTTGGGACCGTTTTCTCTCTCTCTTTTTTTCTACTGGATCTCTCTTTTTCAGCAACACACTGAGCACTATACATATAATATACTGATCATTATAAGATTTCTATAACTACGTTAAGAACAAATAGTTTTGTTGAACTATCTATAAAAATTTGGCTAGATATAAATCTGAAAATAATTTTTTTAAATCAGTAAATAATTATGCAGAACGCTTAAGCATAATAAACAATGCCGCCAAAAGACATTCTGGCAACTAGCTTGAGCATCTTGCATAATTATTTTGATAGTCCTATATTATTTTTAAATTATTTAAATATTATTTTGTATCTAAAATGTATTTCAAAAAAGTTCTTTCCGTGAGATTGCTCATTTTGCTGCCATGTCTGTTATCAAGCATGGCTGCCACTGCATCTACTCACACATATTTATAATCACATTTAATCCATAAATAGTACACATATATGTACTAGGTTAATATATAGAAAGAACTTCTCAGCATCACTTTTATCTCTTTCTATCATATACAAAATAATCAAAGTAAACAATCTAATTATAAAAGTTTGTAGTTACAAGCGTTTCCTATTTTAACCGGTGAGGAAACAAAAAAAAAAGAAAAACTTGTCATCCTTTAAAATTGAAGATATTCGTACGCCAACGCGATGGACTCCGTTATAAAGAATTGAATAAGGCCGAACTTGACGTCAGCTATTAAAATAGTTGCAGTCGCGAATGGGGGTGTATCGACTGGCTACTTAAAATAGACGAACTGATTGTCGCGATGCAAAATATCGCTTCGCTCGTAGATGCCTCCGAGAGATTATAATCACTTCCGTTTCCCGTGTTCATACAGTGTCCTTTTAAGTGAGCCCGTCGAAACGGTGCCGGCACGACGCGGCGCGGCGCGGTGCCGCAGGAACGGTAATTAATTAGTAATTATATCAGCGGCTGCTGCCCCGGAAAAAGCCAGTCCTCTTGCGTACGCGCTCGCGCGCTCGCGGACTGGCTCGTTGCACCGGCAACTCTCCCCGATAACTTTGCTTTTTGACCTAACTCCAATTTCCGTTAATTATACCGTGGCTACCTACTGCCACCTTCTCCTTTACTCTCTTCTTCTCTTTATTTTCCGTCTATCCTTCCCTCTAACTTTCTCCAGTTTTTTCCTTAATTCTTTCTCTCATCTCCTCTCAGTAAAGATCCGCGATACTTACAATTAGCATCGTTGTGATGTCGGTAACGATAATTATCCTGCGAGGTATGTTCTTGAATTGCGCTACGGGGGGGAGAATCCTTTAATGATCAGAAGGAAACGGAGCGGTTTATCTGTTATTTGGAATTTCGTAAATTATACAAATAATAGACAAATTACGGGTTACACAAAAGTTACAAGCATAACATAGTTTCAGATTTATCATTGATGAAGAGCTCGACATCAAAATCGTTCAAGAGCAGTAGAACTCTATATATGCAGCTACGGATGTTTGCATCTCAATGTAATTGAAGACGCAGTTGCGACTGGAAACAACGTAGTCATGCGATACATCTGCTATTAGACACTGACAACTAGGGAGGGGATACTTGATACGCGTTGCAGTTCTCCGTAGAACGTAATCTACTGGAGCTGGAAATTAAGAGCCACGGTAATGGCCGAACACACATGTCCAGAAACTAGATAATCCGGTTTCCAATTGTGAGAGAGAAATAACAAGAAGAGAGGGGAGAGAAAGACTAGAGCGAGAAATGTTCATATCGACGCATTGGCACAAAAGGTGCACGTTCGTCTGTCTCTCCGAGTATTAATAAATCCCACTGTCGTTACCATCGACTCCCCGTTTTCGCAACTTCGAAACGCAGTTGCGAGAGCAGAGCCGGTATCTTCGTGTAGCGAATTCGCGAGATTCCTCGTCGTCTTTCCTGTTCTCCAATCCCTCCCTCCCCCTTTCTTCTTCCGGTCTCGTCTATTCCTCCTCGTTGATACTCCCGCTCATCCGAGATTCCGAAACATTTGGACTTATTAAATGCAAAATGCTTCCGGCAAACAATGCTTAATCGCGACGTCGTTCCTCGTTGTAATCCTCGTTGCTACAGATGCAGACGCAGAGAGAGAGAGGAGAAAGGGAGAGGGGAAGAAGAGCAAAGAAGATAAATGATTGCGCGACGAAGAGGGAACGGGCTCTTTCACCTACTTGCGCTCTTTCGCGATAATCCGATCTCTCTAAGGAGATTCTCCATTTTTACAACTTCGTTTGTGCTCACGGCGGACTCCGTTGCCGATGGGCATTCAAAATATTCGCGGAATCTCGTATTTACCCTCGCGGCTCGTGGAAAACTGGGCGGAAAAGACGCTCGGCAATGGGGGGAAAGGGGAAAATAGAGGGTGAGAAAAGACTCCTCCCTACATCAAGCAACCACAGTTGTCCACTCGGCACAATAGATCCGCTTACTTAAAAGCAATGGAAATGGACGGTGATTTTTCATTATTTTGATTTACATATCCAAACGTATGAAGACGCAAGAAACATCGAATATAGGGAAAAGTATTTGGATATGGAGATTACATTATACGATGTATTGAGATTGCATTACACGATAATATTATATGATATGAGAAATGTAATGTTTTTTTTCTGTTGTTGAGTTTTCCCAGATATCAAATCCGGAATTTAAAATGTAACATCCTGTGTGTATAACGTCCGATAGTTCAGGCTACGTCTGCACATAATCCATAGATAAATACGGACCGTCGCAATCAGTTTACACGCGGGGATCTCTGTGTAATAGACAACAAGATGGAATTATCCCTTTTCATTGATATAATATTACATTGCACGTATTTTCTTCTCTCGACTTCGAAGAGAAACATTGGCTTTTCAATTCATGCAATCGTCGCGTTTCTCGCGGGGAACGAGAAAATAATCCTGCGCGGCTCAACATTTTCCGCCTCCGTGGGAAGAGTAACAGCAGCTTACAATTGTTTCATTATATTCCTTTTGGTCACGTTGATGAAGAAAGAATATGGTAACCCTGACGCGTACAAGCCCGCTGGCTGTTTGTCGGTGATCCAGAAAAATATCGTAGCCGCAGCCGCATTGGATTGTTTTGCGTTTCCGGTGAATGTCATGTTAACAGGTTTGGGGGTCTTCAGATTAAAATCTGAAAAACTTTTCGACCGAGCGAGTATATCGCCCATCGCCCGTAGGCGGTTGAAACACTCCCCCTCTCTATCCATCCCTCTGTTTCAGGCTGCACGTTCCCGGAGGAATGGTACGGTCGGTGGTTCCAGTCGGGGATTACGGACTTGGTGACCGTCAACGGTTCCGAAATCACCAGCAAGGGCTTCTGCATCGAGAAAAACGGCGACAAGTTTCTCGTTCACGACACGTGAGTGCCGTTCTCGTTTGAATTGCAAGTGTGGAGTTCAGCCAGCCGATATGAAACGATAGTATAGTTCCATCCTTTTATACCTTCCGTTTATACCCGTCCTTTCGTTCCGTTTATACCCGGCCTCTCCCGTCACTCCCCCCGGACCAACGCCCGGCACTCCCCGTCGCTCCCGTTACGCGCTTCCTCGTACTCTCCCTTCTTTCCAGCTTTTATTAATTAACTGCCCTCCGACAAAGCGCTCGAGGCGACGTGCCAGCCGAGAGAGCACCCGGCGTATAAAACGTTTCTCCTGAAATTCCATCCATGAAACCGGAGCAGGGGTGGCTTTGAGATCGAAGAGAACGGGCGATCCGTACCGAGTAGCGCGTGTGTTTGTATATATATATACATATATATATATATATATATATATATATATATATATATATATATGTCTATCTTTATCGTCGGTCATCGTATTCGTGTGTGTAGTGGTAAGATTTACGACGAATGCGTAGGTCGGTGGAGTATCTATGCGAGCGTATGACTAAATGTTAAATAGAAACTGCTTGCACGTTTGCGAATAACCCCGAGGCGGACGAACAAGCTCGGTCGAGGGAAACTCCACTTCATGATCTGGCGCGTGAAAAAGGCTTTTCAGTTAGTTATAAAAGCCATGTGTAATTTATAATCACGATCGTTATAGCGGCAACTATTGCGTAGCAATTACTTCCATAGCTTTTCCTTGAAACTTTAAATAGCTCGTTTTGTACGTTTAAAAGTAAATTGTACGTATTTCATTTATGTAGATAATTACATTGTATATTTTATGTGTTAATACACATAAACGGAATAAGGATTTAAAAATATAATTTAAAATCTGATCTTGCACTATGAATATTTGGTTCAAAAATTCTTTTATTGACGCTAAATTAATAAAATTATCATTAATCTTTATACCTATTTTTATTTACTTCATAGGCACTCTGAATCTTTTTAGTCCAGTCCAAAATTTTTTTACTTTAGGCTTTTTATTTTAGACTTTCAGAAAGTGTAGAAAAAAATCAGGATTATTTTTCAACATCTTTGCTACATTGCCAAATAATGATTTAATTTAAATATTAAAACCTTTATTTAATAAAAATTGAAATTTGAGCCAAGAAATTTGAGAGTGAAATTTCGCCTGGGTCGAAAAAGACTCAGTATATCTATGAAAGGTTAAATTAAGAAAAGAACAAATAATCCTTCTTTTATGTTTACATAAAATTAATGAAGCAGATTATTCAATATTTTCGGTAGAATTTTTCAATAGTGTAACGAGATTATTGTACCATCATGTTTCCCTGTGAATCGACACCATGGGAAAATAATTGAAACGAGTTTCCGAGGTTCGATCACGTTATAGAAAAGAACACATTTCTCGCTGGCTTGATTGTGTAACCAGAGTTTTCCCTATATTTCCATTTCCAACACGGTTTCCGCAAAATCCGCACGTCGCACGTCGGTCCACATGTTATATTTCGGCAGAATAGACCGTGCGCCGTCCGTCTGTATACTTTCGCGCGGTAGTTTCTAGTCAAACACGATCTTTTATCCCGCGATAGAATTACAAAAGCGATATCGGCCGAATATAGTAAAGTTCCGAAATAATTCGTGGCTGAGAAGGACCTCGGATCGGCTCGTTCTCGCTCGAAACGAGTGTTGCTTTGTTGCAGTTCGACGCGGAGAAACCAATTAATTTTGTTTGATCGGCACTTTTTCCAATTTTGCTATTGCGGCAGTCATTCCACGCCCTCAGCTACCATCCAAACTATGCATATATATATTCTCGTCGAAGACGTTAAAATTCCATTATATATAGTCCATTTCGTCCGGATAATATTCGCGATATATATGTAATGCTATGCGGCAGTGTTCATAGCTTAGAATTAAACTTTTAGTTGAGCTAAGTCAGGATAATTCTCTAACTAATCCGAAAGATACGTAATCACGTTCTATAGACATTATTATCACTGGTCGTTGTCCTGCAGATCGACCTTGAATATCGTTAGGGTTACCACAGATCGGGAAAAGTCAGGAGAAAATATAAAAAAGTCTGGAATTTTGAAATTTGCTCACACTTTCCTTAAACTGCTCCTATTCCAGATAATTGTTATAATTTTTTAATATTATATCTGACGTTTATAATGAAATAAGTTCAAAACTTGCACATTTTAAATGATTTTAATAAAATAATTAAAATTTATATTTTATTCAGTATTTTTATTTGATCGCTCTTTTTCGTAACTGTACTCTTTTTTTCCAATACTAATTTATTTTTTGTTAGCTTGAATTTGCATCCAAAATTTTAGTATGCTACTAAGCCTTTTTGTGTTGTTTTTAATAATATAAGCTAGCTTTCCAATTCTTGACTTTAAATGTGTTAAAATTTTATTTTATATTGGAAAGTTTTCCATTTTTATCTGGAAAAGTCAGGGAATTTTAAAATTTATTTTCTGTGGCAACCCTGATCGTATAGTCACGTGAGCGTTTGTGCCGATCGTTCAACTTGATTAACGTGCAGCTATAATCGTAACATTAACGGGCAGGGAAGTTGTTTTTCGCGGTCGTTATTGATTCTCCCGGGAGGATGAATGTACGAACAAAGAAAAATAAAGCGAGACTATTCGCGATAGAATCGCAAGAACAATTCATTCCCTTTCATCGATATAGGATGTATAATTGTACATTCAATAAATATACCATTATCCGTGGTGGAACGTTATTTATTTGCCGTCCGTTCTACTTTCTTTTTTCTTTTACAACACTCGCCGATGCGACGGTCGAATTGGGTCGAGTAGGGATTACGTCGAATGGGCTAAGCGGTTTTGCCAACTGCAAGCAAATCTTTTGTGTGAGATTCTAATTCGCGGAATAATTTCACGAATTCGCGATCTTTGTTACTGAATACCCCGATTACAAACAGTTATATAGGTTATAATTAACACAATTCATAACTTACTAATACAAAATTAATTATTACAAAATTAATATATAATAATATAAAATTAATATAAAATAAATTTATCAATATTTTCTTTATTTAGAATTGTAGAGATACTTGTGGATAAATATTTGTTCGAAAATTTTAAATACACATTACATTTTAAATAGGTATTGCGTTGTCCGGAAAGTTCATGCCGATTTTGAAGGAAAATTGAAGATTTTAATTTTAAGTATATTTATACATTTATTAAATTATATAGGTTAGTCGGCACGAACTTTCCGGACAACCCAATACTTTAAAATTAAAGTTTCGAAATTTCTCAATCTGGGAACAATTCTCGACAGTAAAACTCTATGGGATACCGAGAAATCCAAGGTGAACGTTGAATTGAGAGTAATTCTCCATTTGGTACCTATTTGAAAGTGCAATCCTTTGGGAACGACTCCAGAAGGCAAAACTAGAGTAACAAATAGAGAACATAAAGTGAACAATCTTAATAGCAGTAGCTTTGTTTATACGTACTAGATTCTTTCTACTTACAATATATTATATTATAATATTTATTTTTGAGAAATTATTTAAAAATTTTTGATTTAAAAAATTGCAGAATTCTTGTATGAGTAACGCGGTGATATTTAATTTTGAATTTAATTTTTTTTAGACAAAAAATAGTTTTTGGAGAAATGATTTTTATAATTAATTATTGATTTTGTAAAAACACAATTAATGAAGAGAATTTTTTAATAAAAAGATAGTAGATGAAGGGTTGAATCAATTTAAGTAATTTCGATGAAAAACAAGTTTATCATATCCACGTTGTTGGAGGCAACCATGATTTTCTTAGGAAATGCAATACAGAAGCGATGGCATACGTGAGTAGGTAGACTGGGCGAAGACAAAGTGATCGCGGGAACATCGGGAACGCGAGCATGATGAGAGGAAGGAAAGGACAACGCGAATGGCGCGGCAGGTGACGTAGAAGCCGAGCAGAGTTGAGAGCTAAGTTTTAATTAATGTAATGGAGAGTAGCGCGTGATTAGCCTCCCAATCAGCACGTTCCTCTTGCTGCTCCGCTGCGGTTGGAGAAGGACGTGTAATGCAAAAGAGATGAAGATAAAATTTCTAATAAGAAGATATGAGGGAAAACAGAAATTAGGAATAAAAATTATCGAGAGCGAAATAAATATTAAAAAATTTAAATAAATTGTTCAACCGGTGTTCATCAAAATTTTGTAAGAAAAAATTTACGTTATAACTTGTTTTATTTTCGCATGATATTCGTTGATATCGAATTCAGTACTGAAGAAAAGAACTGTAAAAACAAAACGTGATATTAAAAAAAGATAAAGTTTTTACGCTTCACGCTTGGATAGCCATAACGTTATTTATTCAATGCAGATCACGATGCGCCAATTTGTACCAGCGCAAGAGCTAAATTGTTTGCTTAATGCGCATCTAATTATGCTGTTCTGTATTCTACATTAATGGATAATAGGTATGGGTGCAAGCGTCATAGTTTGTTTGTTGTTCGTAACGTGGATGTTACCAAACTAGCAATAACTTGCTTATCTTAAGACAACTAATCTAGTGCTACGTAATCCTACGAGCATCTAGCTGAAAGGAATCAGGAGAAAATTTCTGTCCGAGGGCAACAAAAGAAATTTATTTATTTGTTTATTCATTAAAATATAATTGCGATGATATGGTTGTTGTACATATTTGATCAATCATTGTGCTCCATAATGAACAATTGATATTCCGGCAAACATTTTACAACGCGAGCCCAACATACATAACATGTCAATTAATTGATTTACGGAGATATTTATGAAGCGTGATACTATCCTACGGTTTTCCCGTTAATTCTTTTGTTCGATTCGACCGATCGTGTTATTTCTCACCGTGACAGGCATCGTCGTGATATTCGTTGACCCGATAATAGTTTCGATCGGGAACAGACTGTACGATACATTGCGTTCGACCGTCAATTAACGGTAACCGATAATCCAAAATAATGACAAGCGATTGCAGTTTGCGCCCTGCGATAACTGTTTGTCGATTTAAAAAGCGTAGAGGGCCTGCAGTTTAATTTTATATTGCAGACAATTAAACTCATCTTGCGACAGCAGTATCGTTGCGCCAAATGCAGGATGAAAGGCAAGAATAATATAGAATTAAATTATTTTATTTACGAGTTGACTTCCATTAAAATATAATTATCTACATTATACACCGACATATATTGACACAGAGATAAAGAACGAATGAATTATAGAAGAAACAGTACATTTTTTTATTTTTTTTTTTTTTTAAGAAAAAAAGAAAAGTTGAAAACTTTCAGGAAAATAAATTGCATCAGTTTAAATTGCTGCTTGTGATGCGATGTTGAATTATATCGAATAGCAGTTACTAAAGTACCTAAAAAGTAGTTTCAGAGAAAACCATCGTAATAACTGACTCATTTCTGTTACGTTGTAGATCTATGCAACTGCAAGCGCCGATTAATCAAACAGATATTTTATGCCCCGGCAAAGTTATTGCGAAATTATTATTACAAGTATGCTCGCGAGAATGCCTGGCGATTATATGATTAATTCCCCCTTCATATGATGCTGGATACGAAATGGGTACACTCGTTAGCCCGCGATAATAAAATTAGTAGTCGCGGACGTCGTCATTAATCCTCCTTAAGCGATAAAGTAGCCAGCACGTTGTAATAATGGAGTATTAGATCTCATTATTGCGGGATAATTGGAAAATGGTGGAATGGCGCGGAAGATGTGGGTTACATAGGATACATATAAACTACATGGGTGAGCATAAGATAATTGAATTGCCACTGTTCCCGCGCGTGAAGTCCGTATTAACGGGAATTTATTAATTTATCATTATACGTTGTTCGATACTAAATAGTTCGAACCCGAAATCTGTATCTAAGCCAATTATTAACCTCGCTGGAAACTAAAAACTTCGATGAAACGACGGTAAGTTCGTCATAAATTACATATGTCGAGAATTACTATTATAATTTCACAATTAATGATGATCATAATCTGAATTGATTCGGATTGAAGCTATAATTGGTATCTCTCTGTTGAAATTACTGCGATTGGGATTTCCCCTTCATCTACAGTTTGATCTTTTTAGTACGATGTATCATATGATTATCTCGCGAAAGGAGTTATTAACGAGACGTTGTGGTGATAAGGTAGTAATATTACGTTACATTTAATCGCACTTTGGCGTCGACGTTGTGGCGGTATCGTCTATTAAACTAGGTAAAATGGATCATTCAGTTATGCAGGATGCGGCTCCGTCAATGTAGGCCTTAACGATCTCGCAATGATTAGATCGTGTGTACTGCACGTTTGTACTCCGTTCTAATTGGCGTAATGACGAGCTAATTAAACGGAGCTAAACTTGTTGTAACAAGTCAATTATTCGTAAGCCGTACTGAATCGTATTCTTGTAATTTGCATTTCTTTTCTTACATACGTTGAGAGAAAAAAATAATTGCTATAATTATGATATAAAAACTATAATTTATAATTATTTTTGGTGTCAACTATACATTTTTTGATAAAATTATAAATATAAATTTATTATCAGTAAATATATTAATTATTGTTGATTATCAAAATGATATTCTTGTTGAGAATCAGGATATTTTATATGAAAACATCATAACTAACAAAATAAGAGAAACGCTTACAAAGTTAGATGTTGGAATAATATTATCTACATGTATTTTATAAATTTATTTTAGATGTATGACCGCACACTAATTATTTTCGGACTTGCAACACAATCAAACTGAAATAATAACATTCCCCTAAATTAAATCAGATCTTTAATTTTGATGCTACTAGCAGTATTCTTAATCATAATAATTTTATAATTCAATTATAGTCACAAACATCACTTTTCTCTCAGTGTATAAATTTACAAACAAATAATAAATATGCAGAAATTTAAAAAATGTTGCGTTATAATAAAAAAAGATTTAACATATATTCGTAACCAACTGGAAGCCACAATCGAAAGAGAAAGCATCCACACGATTCTAGGTATCTACCGGCGTCATTTCCGGTCGCGCGTGGCCGTAACGGAGAGTAAAAAAAAGAGGGACAGACGAGTATTCGAACAGGCACAAGCCAGTCAAAGTGGAGGGGTTGGGAAAAAAGTTATATTGCCTCTGCGTCCGGAGTGACGAGCCAAACGCGTCGCCGGCATATGAATAATATCGCACCGCAGTATATAGCAGTGTTTCCACGTCACATAGTCCTTCGACGCGGTCGTCTCAACGGAGTATTCGCTGATTGGATTCGAATTGGAGAGGGTAGTTCGTATCTACGTCACTATGCAGGAATTGTGAACTTCCGCAAGCGACGTAGCGAATAAACTGGCGCAATTAGATCGCGGATCGATTTTGCGATAATAGAACCGTGGATTAGTGAAAACCTAAATAACTGTGCATTAGTTTTGAATGTCGAAAATCATACAACGAGAACATATTGATCTTGGCTACATCTATGATGTAGGTCCAATATGACTATTTTTAGAATCAAAGCGGGACGATTTATGTTGGGTTACAAATATCAAAATGTTCAAAACTAGATTTATAGGCTAAAAACCCCCTATATTTTGCTTGAAATCTTGGACAAATATAAAAATATATGTAGGTTAGTAAAATTGATTAAAACTCAACGAATAATTATTTCACATCTAATTTTATTAAGTACTAATGAGGTACTAATTTAATGTAAGAAATTGACCAATCATAATCGATTACTCTCGTCACAATGTGATTGGTTAACTTTGTACAGCTTAAGGATTACTATTGTAAGTCAAGATTAAATTTGAAAATAATTTTGTTAGATCATCATGCAAAATAATTATGCAAGACACTCAAACTGATTGCTAGAATCTCAAAATTTTTTGCAGCAGTGCTTATCTTGCTTGAATTTCTTACGTAATTATTTTGATAGTCAATTATTTTAAGATCTTTAAGCTGTTTTATGGTCCGTTATTCTATTTTTATTTCAAAATCATCTTAAGTAATGTTTTAAGAAATTAATAAAACCTCTTGATTGATTTATGATTGTACTTAATCTGTATCTTGACTATACTTAAGACTCAAATATAAGAATCTATGAATACCGGTCTGTATCTAAATTTTTAGATTAGCTTTAATAAAATTGTTTTTGTATCTTGATATGTTTTGACTAGCGAAACAATCATTTTAAAACCGAGAAAAAGTCCCACCGAAAGCGGAACGTCTGGTTCACTCACATTACATATGTCAGGCGCATTAGAAAATTCGGTCGGTGATATATTTGTTGTGGAATAGAGAGACTTAAGTGAATGAAGCGGAAGCGCTGAAGTAGAACGTATCGACGATCGAAGTATCGGGCAAACGAGCACCCAATATTCCATTTGCGAATGTAGAACGAAAAGGAATTACCTCTTAGGTCATGCAGCATAAGATACTACGCGAGAATAGGACAGAGAGCGGAAAAGGAGTAAAGAAAATACGGTGAAGGAGAAGAATGAGCGGATGAAGATATCCAGCGGGATATCTTTCTCTTCTTCACGGCTCTCTGTAGTTTTCCATTTTCTCTGTCCAACTATCGTTTCTATCCGGGGCGGGGTCTTCTTATCCCGTCTTACTCGCGATTGTCTATAACTCGATGGTTTCTTGCGCCGTGCGACGCTCGCAGTAAATAGCTTCTTCTTCCTCTTGCACTTCTCGCTAACGTTCCCTCCTTTGTGAACGCTCGCGACAGAAGAGAGTGCGAGGTTCGTCGTCCTCCAAACCGCCAGCCATTCGGCTGTGTTTGGCTGTGCATTTTGAAACTTTCAAGACGGATGCAGGTAAACGGACGAAGTTTCGAGTTTACTCGGATGGGCGACGTTGGCGCGTCACTTTACTAATTGCGTTCAGGATTTACGGGACCCGAGGGCGCGAGAGGACTTCAAGATCGCGCCGATGCATTACCGCGTCGAATCGCTTCTTTCCCTTTTCTAAAGAAAGGGATGCTGCGGCACGATAAGAATGCTTAATACGAAAGTATAGCCGTTGCGACCGTAGCAAGATATAGAATTGCTTTGTTGCCTTTGATCTTTTCTTTAAATATTAACATTCTACATTTTCAGTCAGTGAGAAAATAATTAACACGAGAAAGTTTTCAGAAAGTGCTCAGCATTCAGCTTCTTCTGCATCTAGCTTGAGTCTCGTTATTTTAGGATTAAATCCCAAAATCTGCCATAGGCGGTTTCGCATGAATGAAAGACGGAACTCATTGTTCACCGCTGCGTCTCGGGATTTCCGGGTTTGCCGCGCTTTTCGCGAGCAGAACGAAGAGAAGAATCACGGACGGCTGACGCTGAAAGTTCCAGTCACGGTTTGCGATCTTAATTTCTTGCTCGTTCTTGTTTCGCCGTGCGGTCTTCTTTCTTTCTTTTTTTCCCCTTCATTTTTGACCCGTGGAAACGCCGTCTGCAGAGAATGCGAGGTGGAAACATTCCGACTTGATGTCGGTTGTCGGTCTCGTCGGGGTGAACCCCCGCGTAAATTTTCGCCCGACTTGAGAGACCGTGGCGAGGTGAAAATTGTTCAGAATCAATGACCTCGAGCTCGAAGGGACGACGCAGCGTATTTTCCCAGGTTCGGCCGGCACCCAACAGCATCGAATAACGGCGCAACATCTACGCGCTACTGATACTCAACTCGAGGTAACGCACGGATATTCTGCACAATTCCGGGAATGCTCGGAAAGCGAATAACATTTGGAAGCAACGATCTGTAAATCGCTACCGTTGCCGAATGTATTTCAGCTTTCGATACAACAATCAAAAGTGCAAAGATGGATGATTTCGAGCAACTGAGAATGTTTTTTTGTGGTTTTGTTTAAATTTTATTATACTTTATATATCGGTTGCATAATGAATACATGGAAGAGTGAAAGAACTGCAAACATTTAAGATTAATATTTAATAAAGTTGATGATTATTTATTAAGCAATAGAAATCTTTATTCAAAACATATACTCCAATTATTTGGCTTAAAACTGTAACAATTAACATTCATATGTCAATATAAATTATAATTTTAAACAAAACAAAATGCCGTTCGGAATTACTTGTTACGAGAGCAATGCTAAAAGACATAACTTCTTTTTGTTTAAAATTATAATTTATATTATGATAATTATATAAATGTTAATATAGGTTAAAGTCAAAAAATTTTTGAATAAAAACTTCTATAATTGATAAATAATTGTCAGCTTTATTTAACTTTTCCGTTAGATATTCACAAATATTCCACTCTTCTTTATCAAAAATATCAAAAACATATAATATTAATCTAAAATAACATATGTCTTCTACGGTGCTATAGTGTAACACTTCTCTGTAAAAATATCTATTCTCCAATTCGTTCGTCTTTATATCTCTAAATCGTTATGAAAACAACAATTTGAAATTTAATGAAAGTTAAATATGAGGATTAAAAATTTGAGAAACCGAATGATGGAAGAAATGCAGATCAGAAAACGGAGCAATGTTGGTGATCATTCTCTATTTCTCTTCCAAATGCCACGGTGAGGACTCACGCAATTTCCAAATTCCATTTGTACGGACGAAAAAGAGACGGCGGGAAAGAATTGACGCTACTAAAAATTTCAGCTCTTGGTCGCGACCTTAATTTCTTCTCCCTCGTGACTCTTGACTTCTGCTGCTCGTTTTTGACCCGCGAAAATGGCTGACCTGGTAGCGCGTGTCGTGGGTGGTATGGTTGACATGAATAAATAAAAGAGCTACGCTGAGGGAAAGATAGATAGAAATAGAGATAGAAAGATAAAGAGAATGAGAGAGAGAGAAGGGGGGAGGGAGGCAGGAGGAAGGGAAAGAGAGAGAGAACTTGTGGAGAAAAATAGACGAAAGATCGGCTGAAGTGTCGGGAACTCACGTGGCGGTTCGTTCGGTTACACCGCCGAAACTTATCTAATCAATCAGCCGACTGATCAACCTTTCATTGATCGCTGTAATCCATCACATGTAACGCCGATACAAACCAGCCGCACCCTCCCATCCGCTCGCACATCCAGCCGCCAACTCCCGTTCTCTCGATTTTCCCTTCTGAGTTATAACGCTAATTATTTTTCACCCGAGCGATCCATCTCCGCGAGCACCTCAGGCCGTCACGATACGCTGACAAATCTTCGGGAAATCATTAAAAGTTTTTAACCAGTAGCGGACAGACGGTATTGCGCTTCGGCGTAGGAAGAGTTCCGGGCGTCTGGGATGTAAAAAGATTTCTCCGCAGAAATTCTCCATGGGAATTCTCGCGAGTTATATAAATCTCCGATTGGTATTATCGCATTAGTGCCGGTAGTCTACTACGCCATCGGATTAACAGGAGTATCAAGTGCGTGTTAATAATGAATGCGACTTGCTGCTATAACTTTCCGGACGCCTTCACGTATTCCTCCGAGTACCGCATTTGCATGAGCCGGTAATCATTAATAGATCGTCGCTATGTAGCGCGGTGTAACGCAAGATGCAAATTAATGAATGAAGGAGAGACCGAACGACTATAGACCACGCCTGATTTGATATTCAAGCATAGGAATATGTATGCAGCCAGTAACGTAGGTGCACGCGAGTCTGCGTAGTCTGCGTACCCTGCGTAATTCACGTAATGCAGTTTGGAATCTAATCAGGGTTTATTGCAGGAATGTCGTTCGCTGTTTCTTTGATGAAACTTTCGTTCAGGTATGCGTCGCGGTACTCTACATAATTAGAATGTAATTCGGCTGCTCTCAGCGACTGTATACGTGAGCGAATTATCGTAAATTAGGTCTCGGCGCGGTGTAAGTAACGCCGTTGTCAACTTACACGGTGACTTTTTTGCAGTGAGCTGCCGAAACAGCCCTATATAATTGTATGGTGCTCTCAACTTCCATCTCGTAATTAACGCACTAATTTAAAGTCATTAAGATGATCCGGGTAGCGTGACATGTCCTCGCTATAGTTTGCACGTGATATCGTGTAATTTGTAATTAAATTTGACGGTACGTGATGTGGTTCAATTGTGTAGAAAGTTCGAGATTACCTAATGGCTTTCGATACTATATAACAGCGAGATTTTGTCCAGGAAAGTTTAATAGTTTATTAATTCTTTACAATTCTTATAATGATTTATTTCCATTTTGATTTTAATAACACAACTCTTCGATTAATTTTGAATTAAATTTTTCTTAAAAAGTTCCTCTCTTCTTTGTTATTCGAACGTTTATATATATTTTATAAACTCGGGAATTTTATTCCAGTCGCCATTTGAATCTCTCGCAATTTATATTCGTTGGATTAAAGTTAAAATTTCAAGCATATAGTGACCGTTGGCTGACTGCCCGGTTTTAGACAAATTTGCACTATAAAGCGTTCTGATCCAATATCGTATTATGTTTCATACATAAAGAACGAGTGGATCTTCGTGATTAAATCTGTCTTTTTTTTGTATCAATTCTAGTTGAAAGTTCTCTCTCTGCTTGGCTTGAAAGTAGGGCAACACGCTGAAATGCACACGCATACGTAAAGTCAGCGGAGAGTCGCGACTCATTTAACACAATCGAGCAAGAGCCTCGGAATAAAACCTTTGAAAGAGATAACTAATCGAAGCGAAACAAAGTCGATATATTTCACATGATATATATATTTTTTATGCAATTTTCGATTAACTAAAAAAGAAAAACGAGACTCTATAAAAACTTTATATTAAAATAATCATGTAATATCGTACATGAATCATAACGAGGGTTAAGAACCTCGCGTGCGACTTTTCACGGAAGAATTCGCACGGCTTCAAAGCTAAAGTCCTTAACTGTATTTAATTTACCTCGCCGTAGCGTGTTTCGTAAATTTATCGGCGTGTTGGCGCCTTGACGTGCTCGTGAGAGACCAAAGGGATTCTTGAAGAAAGCACTCTTAAGGCAATATACGCAACATTCGGTCGTTTGACTTGACGTCCTATTCCGTCTGTCCCTTTGTGTCACCGAAACAAACGTGATTAGAACGTAAATTGGTATTCTGACGTCTGCCCAAGGATTTAATACCGAGATCATTCCGGTTCGATTAAATATACCTAAAGGTCACATCGGGCCTGTCGTCGTGCTACCTCAAAGCTGCATTTTAATCAGATCTATCGCCGACAGTAAGAATTAATCGAATTATCCGTTGTCTTCGACGTAAATAGTCTCGTCCATGAGATTAAAGAAGATTTCGCGACGGCGCCGCTATGGTCGGCCAGTATTTATAAAAGCAGAAACAAGAAACGCTATAACGAAGTTATACTCTCATCCGAACGAGATGAGTCTGCTGGCTTATTTTATCCTTTCCCTCGTAACAGATATTATCGTAATTTCAATATACATATATAGTGATTTTATGATATTTATTATCATATCTTGGTTATTAAATAATACATAAAGACATAAAAAAAATCTTGATATAAAAGTATCTGTTCTCTCTGAAAATTCCTGTTAATTTAAAAAAAAAAAAGAAACGCCGGTTTTACACTGCATATAAAACGTTAATGGAAATCGATCATATGATTAGAATCACGATATTAATCATATTTAATGACTATTGAGTGTTCTTTTTTTATGATCTGATACATTGCTCTTCGGTTTAAATTATTCATTCAACAAAAAACAAAAAAAGTCCGTAATTTCACATTACGCTAAACAAGAGCTAATACTCTAAATTATTCATCTTCTTTTCTTTCAAGTGGCACATGTTTCTATATATAATTTTAACTACTGAGTCTCTCTTTAATTTCCTGCTTTGTTCGTATCACGGCATGAGGTTACGGCACTTTAATTTTTTAGGAATAGACAACTACATAGCGTAACAACGAATGTAAAATAAATCTCACCGTGAACGCGCAAAGACTGAAATATTTACAGAGTGCAATTCAACTGTTGAAAAAAATAACTATTCAACTCGTACAATATGACAAAGATAACGGTACAATGTGAAAAGGACGTTTGTTCGGAATTCTTTTTTACCGCCGTGATAATATCTTAGGAGAGCGCTTGCTTTCGCTAACACATTTCTTGATATTTTGAAATCACTTTCTTGCCATGGTAATTATTCTCGTCTGTTTTTAAACCGAGGTTAAGTATCATTTGACATATTAATTTAAGAAAAAACTGGTTTATCAAAATAGAACGTTAATGAAAAAATTTACATTCTTATTGAAATAAAACATAAATAAAAATTAGTCGTACATTTGTATCTTACATTAATAATTATGAATGTTTTTTTAATATAAAAATGTCCTTTTCAGTTTGAATTATTTATTTAACAAAGAGCTTTGTTTTAAAAATATTTGATATATATTTTTATTTGATATATATTTTTATCTTTTTAATTATATCTTTTTAATCATTTGAATGCAGAAAAGATTTTACTCTATTTTATTGTTACTGTATTTTATTGTTTTCTCTTACTTTATCAAAAGTAATGACATTATATAAATTTCATTAATTTATTTAATTTCATTAATTTATTTAGTTACTTTTTTAACACTATCGAAAATATATTTTT
>Ga0157363_1001165_pt1 | contig 21554 bp, 11 predicted proteins | sample AttsexASBM1_FD_111477 | JGI IMG/M metagenome (GOLD analysis project Ga0157363, IMG submission 111477) | Fungus gardens microbial communities from leaf cutter ant in Ribeirão Preto, State of São Paulo, Brazil - Atta sexdens ASBM1 | ecosystem: Host-associated > Fungi > Mycelium > Unclassified ... | reverse complement strand
TCGAAATTCGTTTATCTCCACTTCACTATGCGCACTGCTTCACTTTACGGATTCCACCATAGATCGATCCATGATATTTAGAAAAAAATAAATCGAGTGCAGTCGATCGGATTTGACAGACTCGAATTTGAATAAGCTATTGACATAGACGCGCTTGTATTTCTTTATTGAATAAAAGTCTTGCGAATTTTTTTGATAGTGTTCCTTTCTTTCCAAGAGCGCGACATAATATCTTCGCATGAGTGTGCGAAGGTGTTGCGAGGAATGTCTCATTTGAGAACGGTGGACGCGACAATATAAAATATCTATAAAAAATATTATATCTTTATCTTTATTTATATATCTTTTCGATCACTTAATTTAAAATTGATGTGGTAATTAATATACAATAAAAAAATAAAAAATGGGCTAAAAATGGTCCATATGAAGTGAAAAATTTTTATAAGGATTTTAAAGCATGTATAAGGTCGTTAACATTTTAATAACAATTTAGAAAATGAATTTTTACATAAAAATTCGATTTGCAAAAATCAATATATTAACTTTTTTTAAAAAACTTTTTAAAACTTAAAAAGTTCGTTTTAAAAGCTTGTTTGTTAAATCAAATTTTAAATAAAAAGAACCTTACATTCTTGGTTAAAGCGGACCTTAGTACTTAAATATATTTTTGTGTGAATTTATATATTTTCCGTTTCTGCATATCGCACCGAATGTAGTTCTTCTTAGTAAAAAAAATTTAATTTATTCATATCAGTCTAATAATCGCTTCATATTGCTTATCCGTTAAATTTTGGTCAATGATGTTCCATTCAGGAACAGCGCTTCAAAAAATAATAAAAATATAAAAAAAAAATATCAATTTTCAATTTTATGTAATTTAATAATAAAATATTGTACTATCTTGGATAATGCTAAAAGCAGGATATACGCATCTATTAGGTGTACAAATTAATTCTCGGCCCCTACCTTTCAGCGACTTCAGAATCATTTAAGTTGAACTTTCTCCGCCCTTTCTACAGTCATTTTGAAGTTCCATCTTTTAGCTTTAAAATGAGGTACAATATTTGATCTTTCTGAAATATTAGCAGTAAACACGATGTTCGAAAAGCAACATTTGAGGTACTGTTTTCTTTTCGCGTTTCAACTTAAAAAAAACGCTACTAAGGCGGAAGAAATGATTTCTTCGATTTTGGGCGAAAATGCTGTATCGTACAGCACGTGTAAAAAATGGTTCCAATAGTTTCGAGAAGGAAATTTTGACCTTGAGGATCGTGAACGCTCGATCAACCAAAAAAAGTAAAAGACGAGGAGTTGGAGAACATTTTGGACGAGAATTCTTGTCAAACCCAATCGGAATTTGCAAATGCGCTTGGAGTAACACAGCAAGACGTTTCCTATTGCCTAAAACAGCTAAGGAAGATTCGCAAGAAATGTCAATAAGTTCCTCATAAGCTTACTCCTGAAAACAAAAGCAAATGTCACGTCTGCTCTCTTCTTGCTTTCTAAGTTCAAGAAAAAGGACTTTTTGCACAAAATTATTACTTGCAATAAAAAGTGAATATTACACGATAATTCTAAAAGGCGAAAATCATATCCATTCAGATGAGTCATTAAACCGAGCATCACAAAACCGAATATCCATACAAAAAAGGTTGCTATGAATTTGGTGGGATCAGAAGGGTGTAATCCAATTGTTTGCTCCAACAAGATCAGACTGTAACAGCTGAGCCTTTATCAACAGCAATTTGTGTAAATGACGTTCTTGAAGAAAAAAGGTCATTTACTGAGTAAGTGGAAGAAGAAAGGTGATACTGCTGCAAGATAATGCTCGGCCCATACAGCAAAAAATATTCTGAAAACCATCCCCAATTTAGGCTGGGAAATTCTCCCTCATGCGTATTCTCCAGACTTAGCCCCTTCAGATTATCATCTATTTTGAGCCCTACAACATCACCTAACTGATTCTCGATTCAAGTCAGTTGAAGAGGTCGAACAAAGCCTTGATGAATTCATTAATTCAAAGCCATCATCATTTTTTCGATCTGGAATCCGGCAATTACTTGAGAGATAGAAAAAATGTATAAACAACGAGAGAGATTACTTTGAAGATTGAGTTTGTATTAATGTTTTTATAAATAAATGTCAAAGTTAGCCAAAAAAGGCCGAGAATTAATTTGTACACCTAATACATATACGTCCACGCACGCGCGCATTCACGCACGTAATCGTGTTCAATTCTGATCAAACTCCATGCAGTTCATATAGGAAAGAAAGTTACAATCATAATTTTAACTAATGACAGCGTTATCATAAATTTGAAATAAATCAACAAAAATTAATTGCATCGAGTTTGAAAAACATTTTAAAGATAAAGTTCTATACTTTCATGTGCATTTTGTTCTGTTAGATTGGGATATCTGATTCACGTCATACACTGTCGCAACCCCAGACCTTTGATTATCAATTTTGTGCTTCTTCCTTTTGTCCATCGTTTTAAAATAATAGTTGAGCACAATTGTGCTATTTAAATATTCTTAAAGTGTATTTAAAACTTCGTTTTGCATTTTTAAACATTTTTTATCTTTATTATTTATTAAGTTATGATCATTAAAAATTTGGTGAATTTTCCCTAATTTTTAATGTATTGCTTTTTTTAGGAGTGAGTGTATGTACATGTATGAGAAACATGTATAAGCATTTTTTATCATGTTATGATTAACTATAACTGTTATTTATACTCTGTACTCCAACGAAAAAGTTATTCTTCGCACATAGGAGGCAACTTAGTAGGCAAAGTGAACGTTTATACGTAAATATAGCATGCTCAGACTTAGAGGATTGAACGGATGAAATAATCCTCGTTATATCGCCTCTTACGAAATGTGGTAAATTTGTCATTGAATAGAATATAGATGTCTTTATTCCGACTAATTAATGATAATAATTAGATATATTACTGTAAAAAAAGAGAAATCATTAAAATTTGGTAAAGAGATAATAGAAATTGTAATGATTCATTAGTTTTTGAGTACCAGTAACGATAACAAGTTAATAATAATAAAAAGTAATTTTTAGAAAAAGAACGATAACAAGTTACTTTTATAAAATAATTTTTTCCAAACCTATAAATATCTATATTAATTTATATCTTATATCTATTTAATACTGTTCTAACCAACGTTAAATGGAAAATGTACTTGCAAAATGACCAAATTAATAAAAAATATTTTTAAGTAGATTAATTTCTACATTTTGAGCTATATAGAACGATTTGTGAACATGTTAAAATATTAAAAGGAAATACTGAATTCATAATTCTCTTGCAATCTGAATAGCTAAAATCGGGAATCACAAAATCAAATAAAAATATTAATTATTAAAAATGTACTAATCAAAATGTTTTAACAAATCGAATCAACTTTTATTTCTTTCTTCGAATCTAAATCGAATCACAGCGACGAAACTAATTTAGTTTTTTAAAAACTGAATGATTGAATGTTCTTAATCTAGTATATCATATTTTTAGTATGATGCTCTTTTTTGTAAACATCAGAATAAGATCAGAAAAAGAGTACTGAAATACATAAATAATAAAATTTAAACTGTATAGTTAGAGTAAAGATGTGCAAATTATTCAAATATAAATCAAATCAGAGCACTTATTATGAATCTATTCGAAAACAATTCCAATATGGAATACTTTCGTTTTTCGTCTTTCACTTATCCTATGATGGACATTCGAATTGTATTTGAATCGATCAGAAAGTTTTCTCACATCTCAGCGATCGGACATGTACCTGTGTCCGGACACCATATTTATTATTAATCTTAAATATTTTTTATTATAATATTATAACTTAACTATGTGTATTTAAAAATTATTTTAAAAAACTTCGAGATTAATAATAATATAAAATTTTATGTAAATGTCCGGACATAGGTACATGTTTTTGAAACATGTTTACTTTATATGTTTTGCATACAAGTTAGAATTCTATATGACAAATTAAAATACAAATAAATTTAGAATATTATTTAATATTATTTTATAAATAAGATTCAACATCAACGATAATTCTTCGCTTTTCTATTTTATAATTTTAGATATTAAATCCAAATTCTATTAATAACTTGCCTTGATACATTTTTAAAGGAAAGCTTGTATTCAAACATAACTTTTCTTTTTATTAATATATATCACACTCTTATAAAATTAATTTATTGATGTTTTATTAAATTATTAATCTAATGTTCGCACACTTGCTTTTAAAGCTTCATCTAAAAATCACAAAATTCATCATTACCGACATAGTTTTTGTACACACGAGGGAAATATTTATTTCTTTTTCATAATCTGATTTTTTTGGAAGAGTGACAAAAATTCCAAGTCAGTCCTGAAATTGCAGGGATTTTCAGGAGTTTTTCAGGAATTTTTCAGGATATTAAATTCTAGGATAATTTCAAGGATATTCAAAGATCTGGATATTCAAAGAGCTGGATATTTCGATAATACATGTATCTACATGTATAATTCCAAAAACAAAAAATCATACTGAAATGAATCAAAATATATTTTAAAAGTACTTCCGTATGATAATGAAATTTGTAGAAAAAAATTTGATACCGGCTACAACATAAAAATCTACAAAATTATTTTTGCATTATTAAAAAAAATTCATTTTTCTCACAATTGTAGCATGCATAACCAAATTTTGTCAACTTCGCATCCGGTAAGCAAAGATATGTCGAAAATAATTATTCACATTGCGTATTACAAAAAAAGAAATTTTGTCGGACAGTATATAATAAATTCCTTTTGATCAATTACATTTGAATCCACTAATTTAAATGTCAGACTTTTGAAATTAGAATCAAATTCAGTAACTCCGAAAAGAGTCTTGCATAAATTTTGTTAAAAAGCTCCTATCCTCAAAGAGTTAAAACAGCATTGATCAAAATTAACCGAAAAATTATACGAATAAAAAGCACATGAAGATAAGTTTTACCTTATAATTTCACAATTACTTTTCAATATCTTTCCCCTTAAATTTACGATAAGTTACCTGCACTTGGTCGTGTTTCTCCAAAGTTAAAAGTCGATGTAAAAAAAGCAAACGGAAAAGTGCCAATGCCGAACGACATATAGGAACCATCACCAAAACCAAAGCCGGGAAAACCGACATGGGCTTCTGGTTCTGACCTTTGACCGGCCGGGCGTGGCGGCACATTATTCCTGAAGCATAAATCATATTTTTTTTATTAAACTTATATTATTTAACATAATATTTATAATTTATAATATTCAATTTTGACAAAAAAGAAACGAATTGTACCTCGGATCTTCATGCTTTGCTGCACCACGTCCATATAATGGAATGACTTTATCTTTGCTTATTGCAGCTTTGCATACTGGACAAACCTGCCTGGTAGGTCTGGTCTCTAACCACTGATGCAGACATGGCCAACTGTATAATATTACCATATATATTATTTAAATAAAAAATAGAGAATAATGCAGTCTTCGACATGCTATATTATTATAAAATAAATACCAAAACAGATGACCGCACATACTGACTACTGCATCTTTTGCGGTATCCAAACAGATATTGCACTCAAAAATTCTCTCATCCTTTTCTTTTTCCTCAGTAGAACCTGCAGATCCTGATGACTTAGACGAACCAGCTTGTTCCCTTGTCCTGCTCATCCTTTAAATATGTATATATTTAAAATTTAATAAATATTCTTACGTTTTAAACAATAAAAAATCTTTCAATGCATTAATACTATACAATTTTGAAACACTTTGCATATTTATTATATTATTTCTATTAATGTATATAGTTAGCAGTTACAATTAAAAATGCATAATTTACAAATATTAATATCATGTGATATTTGTGCAAACATATATTTATATGTTTATTGTTATAATTATAAATATGATTAAATATGGCTTATTATACAAATTATTATGTTATAAGACATAAGTTTGATAAAGATTACAAAGATTACCGAACATATTTGCAAGATTATACTATAAGATTTTTTTAAATATCTCATATACAAATAATTTTTTGATAAAAATACCAAAACTTTTATGCACAGAATAATGAATCAACTGATAATAATATAATAATAATGACTTAATAATTATTGATAAAATTGATAATGAAATTATTAATGCATTATCAATTTTGTCATTTAATTAATGGACACGACAAATAATTTCTGATAAATAACTATTTTATCTTTTTCAATATTTAATATTGAATTTAATTTAAATATTCTTAAAAAATTAATAAATTAAAAAAAATTATTGTATCTTTCTTACTTATCTTACACAAGTTCATTAAAGGACAAAAACAAATCCCCTCCCTATTCTTCTGTATCTTATGACTCTACTACACTACGTCATCCTTGTGTATCTTTTTAATATATTATTCTAAATGTTTATTTCCTCCTTTTTATGATAAAACTCATTTGAAATAACAGATCACTTTATTTTTCTTACATTATTTCTCTCTTTTTCATCTTATAACCTCATTATATATTCTCAAACCCGCCCAAATTTATATGTATTTTTTTTCCAATCATTCTTTACTTAATATCTGTTTTCTATTCCTTTCATTTATTTACCTTTTACTTATTCCAACTTTTGCACTAAACAGGTTTTGTAATAAACAGTTTTGTAATAAACAGGTATATATTCGTAATAATAGTCATTTCTCACACATTCCCTTTCTCTCCCTCTTTCTCTTTCTCTCTCTCTCTCTCTCTTTCTCTCTTCTCTAACATTACGTCATTCTTATATTTTTCAACACACTTACATTAATATATATAACTAATTCTTAATTTACATATAAAGAACACATATAACTTCTGCTGTTATTTAATTCGTTAAATTTTGTATTTCAGCAATTTTAAATATTTTATCGCGAAAAAGTTTTTCTCTCTCTCTCTCTCTCTCTCTCTCTATATATATATATATATATATATATGCATATATATATACATATACATATATTTATATTATCTATGCCATTCCATCTATCAACCATTCCTACAGTTACACATCATACAATTCTTGATTTCTCAATATAACCTCTCTACATTTCGTTCATCTCATTTCCTCTTCTTTTTATATTCGTATTTTTCGCTAATGTTAAATACTTATATCTTATCAACTTTTTTCTTTTCTCTCTCCTCCCTTTTTATTAACCGCATATGTCAAGTTGAAAACCATATCACTCACTTTTTGTCAGGAGGGAGGGTTCGACCTTCTCAATAATGTCGTATCTTTCCTTGTTTACAACGTAATAACACAGGAATCAGTACAAATAAAACAAATAACGAAAAATCTGTTTCCCCATGCAATCGAATGACTATGATCAATAAGTACAACGCGCTACGACCGCTGCGTGTATACGAGACGCATGATTTCCCAAACAGGATATTAGCAAATGACAGAAAAGAGAAAGAGAATAATATGGCGGAAGGAACCCGGAGAAGGGGAGAGAGAGGGAAGAGTAAAATGAGGAGCTGCGCACTGGTATATATTCAAAGAAATAGAGAACATGAACAGAGGATGCGATTCACTTAATATTGCAACGCTTCGTTGACCAATGAGAAGAAAGAGTTTTATGAATTAACCAATCAAAAAGTGCTTCAAAACATTTGCAACGTAAAATAGAACTTAGAAAATCAGCGCGTTCAAGGTGGACAAAATTGCTACCTGTTCGCTGAGTAATTGAATATGATTGGTTGGATCTATCATGGTGGAAGGAAAGAAGATGCGCTCGTTCTCGAAACGAATTTCATACTGTTCTGCGCAGATATCAAATGCGGCCATTGAAACATTTGCTTCGCGGTAATTTTGAAGAATGACTCGAAACATTGAAATAACATGTCAAATTAAAAATCATAAAAATGATTTTAGAAAATAATAAAAAAATATTCATTTTTATCGTTTTTATTCTTTCCATGGGATCTATAAAAAACTTGGATGACTTGATGAATCCCCAATAGCTGTGTTCCATTGCACACATAAAAGATACGATTTCACATAATGAAATATGATAAACGATAAAATAAAAAATTAGAGCAACATCTGCCGCTATCATGGAATTAAATAAGGTGACCGGGAGCGGCGCACATAATTCAATTGCACACCACTCACATCGGCCTGTTCATAGTAATTTTTCACTGCTTCACTAATGAGATTTTATTATTTTAAATTATCTGATTTAAAGTAATTTTTATAAAATACTTGTAATATTATTTAAGAACCAAAATCTGACTCTATAGAAATCTTTTAAAAAAAGAAATCAAAAGAATCTCATGTTTCCTCTACAAACAAAACAAAATTTGATAATATATCAGATATGTCTACACAGAAGGTAGATAAATTAGCCATTATTTCTACTGACTCTTAAAATTTTAAATATATCATTATGCTCATCTTGAAATTGATTGATAATCGCAATCTTCATATATAACTTTCTCTTCCTCCATTTATAATTAATGCTTTTTCATTTTTTCATATAATCTAATAATTACAAGGATGGAATTTTTTTAAATTCGTGCTCAAATAGGATGTAATGTATATTAATACAAAAAAGCGTAGATCTCTCATATAATCACTCCTCTCAAGTTTTACATAAAACCCCCCATAGCAAAAAATGTCACATTCATATAATAAATTTAATAGTCACGGAAAAATTGTGATGTCACAGTGACATCATAATTTATTGGTGACATTATCTTGATTTGTACATGTCATAACAGTGTTACAGTAAAGTGCAATTTTTATCATAGCTGTATAATATCATAACAATATTGTATCTGTAACAAAGTGGACACGTCATCTTAACTTTGTTGTGATATTACATCTGTAACAAAGTGGATTCACGCGCAATCGTGATTTTGTTATCATTACATATGATCACATTGTGATTTTTTTTTTGCTATGGAAGAAATTATATGTGTAATGTAAATTTGTTTAACATTACGAAGCGAATACAATGTGTATAATTTTCATATTTAAATACTATGATACAAATAAATAATGTAATTTTTATCATTTTCACAAAACTATTACGAATAGAATATTATTATACAGCAGTAAGAGAAGAAAAACAAATTATTACATTTTTGTTGTAGATTCTACATTAAGCAAATCTGTACTATGATAATGAGAAATTCTTTTTTCTATTTTATTCGTTTTAATCTTTTGCATCTTAAAAAGTAAACATTGCATTTGTGATAAATAATTAATTGTTTCGAGACAAAATAATTTCGACTATTTATATAATATATTACATTCCTTACATACTAATCATTCATACTTAATAAAAATGTTCCTATACATATAAATCACAGAAAAAAGTAATATATATAAGTTTGACATTTTTTTCTATTTTCAACTTATAAATATAAAATTCTATGACTATTTTCATTTAAAATTACAAGAGATTAAAAAATATACCACTCAAAAATTTAATCTTTCCTGTTATAAAAATACAACTTGCGTATGTGCACTTGAATCTGTTCAATAGATTACTAGTGTGCATTCAAGCATTCTTGTTTTTAATACATCGGAATCAAGCAAATATCCTATTTTTAATTCTTTCCGCCGATCTCTATTTTTATTGTAATAGCATATGCAAAATAAAAATATCGTTACGTCAATTACATTAATAAGATTAATAAGATTAAAATATTCATAGTATTCTTTTTTATTCACTTTCTCTTTTACGAAAGGTTGCATTTTAGATTACAAAAGATAAAGATAAAATTTTAAAGAGGAATTTAAAAATGTTAAGTGTAAAAGAAGTATTAAAAATAGGAAAATTTAATTATACCAATGTTGCTTTAAAAAGATTATATACATGATACATTTTATTATATACATACTTGTATATAATAAATAATTAAATATATTATAAGCGGTTCAATTTGTATATAATAAATAACATTCTACAAGTTCCATGTGGAACATATAAAAAATAGTGAATAGTAATATGGCACGCGCATACATATATATCTACTCTCATACGCTGTTTTATTACACACATACACTTTTTTTATATATTCACTCTCACTCTTTCTCATATGCACACAAGTATGCGCGCACACACCAGAGTTAGAAAATGAAAAAAGTAATGTCTTAAGTATAATCCCGAATTAATTGTATCTAAGCAAACTCGCGCAAATTAATTTGAGCAAAACAAATGTGGACTTAATTTCTGCAATTCTAAAAGCAATACAGACACGTTGCTACTTGAAAAATATCCCAAACATACTGCATCATCTGTTAGATAGATTGAAGAAGAGGTCATTTGACCTAACGCCATAATGTAAAGACTTTCTCTATATCAATTTTTAAATTAAAATTATTTTAATTTAAAAATTATAATTTAATAATATTTTATAAAATTAGCCAATTACATTCCTAAAAAAATTTAAATATAGCAACAATAATAAACATAACACGATAGTAAAAGTGAATAAATATTGGTATATATGTGTGACATTAATTAAAACTTTGGCGTACATATATCACATATTCTAATGTCAGTATTCCATAATATTTAGACTATTATTAAAAATGAGAATGCAATTACAGAATTATAATTTTATGATTGTTTTTTCAATTCAATCAAATATAAAATGCGTATACAAGCTTTCACAGTTTGGATCCTCTTTCAATGTTAAAGAAAATATGTCAAGAATTGAAACGTACATTTTTTATTTAATATATTGGATATTTCAAGAAATTCAATTATCGGTTTGATTCTTTACACATCAAGAACTGCGGAGGATTGCATAAGCATTTTACAATTTATTGATACTTTTTTTCATTGAGTTAATATATACTTCAAATTATCTTTTTTTATTCCTTCTAACTGGCAATATTTTTATGAATTTTTTAAACAAACTTTTGAATTTTAATCATGATTTGAAAAAATCAATTTTTTTAACTTTAATAAAATTAAATATAACAAATAATAGATAATGTCTCTCGAAATGAAAAAATAAAATATTATTAAGATAAAGTATTTTTAATTTATTATTCATTACGTACGTAAAATTATGATAATATTAAAAAATGAATTAATATCTTAGAGCAACTATTGTGTGATGTTTGAACGCGATAAGTGTCACTTAATTGATTAAATTCAAATGTTTTTTATTTAAAATAATTATAGCCTCGATTTTAATATTAGAATTTTCAAATAATTATTGGAATTTGCTAATAAAAACAGAATTAATAGATCTAAAATACGTTACATATAAATTCACACATTTTAAAGCAAACGTTTAAATTGCTATCAGTCGTAATATTATTTTTCATATATAATTGTTTCTTGGGCATTCCTTTTTGTCTACTTTAGTTCCTTTCTTCTCTAAATAAAAAAGTCATTATTTATATCATTAAGATTCCAAGAGATTTTTTTATATTTGACGTTTCCGGTAAAGAAAGAGCCCATTTTCTTAAGCCTGTTAACAAAACTGAGCTAGTGACTAATATAGCTCCGCCTACAGAATATCTATTTGGTATTTCATTAAAAAATAATACTTGCCAAAAAAACGCAAAAACAATATCTGTAGATCTTGCTATGGCCACTGGACCAGCTTGTTCGATCTGAAGGGCTAAAGTTAACAAAATTTGACCTGCAAAACTAAACAATGCGAGTGCAACAACTAAAACTCTATCAGTCCCACAATGTGGCATACATAATGCACCAATTGCCCATGATATGAGCGTAGTTTGAATCAAAGCAAATGAACCAAAATTTGTCATTATAACAGAAAAATGAAGACCTTTTAACGCACGTAGTAAAACGTATGCGTTTGCACCAAATAAAGTAGCTGAGAAAGCAGCCATAGCACCCCATAAATCTGCATGTTCTGACTTAACTTGACCATCTGAGAGAGATTCTACGGTATGACTAAAAATTAATGACGGTCGTGTTATCAATATCACACCAATCAATGTTAAACATACAGTAACAACGTTAAATAATCCACAAGGTTCTTTCAAAAATACCCTTGCAAATATTGCTACAAATACAGGAACAGAAAATACAATAACTGAGGCATCGGCCAACGGCATATGTCTAAATGCATAGAAACTTAACATAAGTCCTGTTGTACCAATAAAACTCCTCAGAATAAGTATCAGTCTATGGCCTTTTGGAAAAGGATGTTCACCTTTATAAATCACAATTGGTATAGCTGGTAATAATACCCCAAAGAATCTGAAGATTGCCATTTCTGTTGGATTTATCTCTACTAAGCTCTTAACTATTACACTACATAGTGAGAAGAACAAAGACGACAGTGTTGCTAATACTAGACCCATATAAGGACATGATTTACACAATAGAGTAAAAAACTTTCTTTTATGATTTGTTGTGTTATTTTCCACATCAACATCCACTAGATGTTGCAATTCCACATGCTCTGACATATCTGTAAGAAGATAAATAATGTATGAAGATAAATACATTTAAATATATAATATGCAATAATAGAAAATGAAGAAATAGTATTTTAGATCACAGGATACAATTTTAAAATTGTAAAATGTTCTTGTACAAATCTTATTTTATTAAAAGCTAAATAAAAGTGTCATTACAACAATAACTAAAGCTATAAAATAAAAAAATTAAATTAAGATTTAAATTAAGATTTAAAACAATAACATATAAAAATTCGTCATTCTGTCATTTTGATTCTGCCATTCGCACAGACTTCTATAACTACATTGACTGAATGTGATAGAAAGAGATGAACCTGATTCCGAGTTGTTCTTGTTTCAGTTCACACATGCATCCTGTCTGTGTGAGTATTGTGTGAATTTATGAAAACAGAAACATTAACGTTAGTCGTGTGATTTATACATGTGAGAGTAAATGAACACAAATATGAGGCTGTCTAAGATTGTCTTCAAACATGGGGACGAAGTCGGCAGTTTATTTATAAAAGTCTGTAGGTATTCGAAAATCTTGACCTTAGATGTAGCGACCAACATATCCAGAAACTAAATTTTAAGATAATAAGATTATTTTTTCGTTTTTGGTCCATCACACTAGTCCCATCATTTTGGATTTTAAAATTTGAAAATTTTGACTTCAGATTAGAATTCGAGGAAAAATTCTTAGAACATCATTATAACAAATATTTAAACTATTTATTAACAGTAGAAAATATCGATTTTTCATTTTTTGAAGATTATCAATTTATAATAAAAAACAATGTAAACAACGAAAAAATCTGAAAAAATTCTGAAAAATATTTTAAAACATCTTAAATGAGCTTAAACTGATACCGATAATAATTTTTAATTATTGATAATAATTCGATAAAAAAAGTGCATTTTTTTTTCAAAAAAGCACAAATTTTGATTATATGTTTATAGTTAAAGTACTTATGCAAATAAAAATTTATGGTTGCCTTTTTTAACACTTATTTATTTTCTACGAACCCTATGAAATAAAAAAAAACTCAACGTCAATAAATTCATCAAAATAATCAAAAACTGAGCACAAAAAGATGAAATCTTGTCATGACGCAAAAGATTAAAGATATCTTCTGAAGATCAATTAAAATCACGATCTTTTTTCTCTCTTGTAACTGAGCACTTTTGTCAGAAATGTTTTTGTATTTAACTTAAGAATTTTGAAATGTTCTACTGGATGAATTAAAATCTGTATAAGATTACATATTTGATTACACAGAATATTATATGTTTGAATATTATATTTTGATAGTGTATAAAAAAGAGAATAATTATTGAATCTTATACCTATAGTATACTTATAGTATTTATTGAACAATATAATAGTTTTAAACATTTGAAGAAAAGAGATAACTTTTTTGTTTCAAAATAATATTTTACATTAAAAATTTTGATCAATTTTTTTTATTTGATTTTTTAATCTCACTTATAATAGCTTGATTTTTAAAGATAACACAAATAATTGCTATCTTGTTATTCTGTTAATCAAAATAATAGCGAAAAGCATACATATGATATTAGTAACTGACGATATCAAAAAACATAGAATTATATATCTTGTAGCGAAAATTATATGTCTAAGAAATACTAAGATTTTACAATTATCAAGTATTTTTCTATAAATTCAATCGTATTAAAGAAAGAAACTTAATTATTGAACCGTGCATGTGACACACAACCAATAGGAAATAAAACCATTAACGGTCGAAGCTGAATTTTAAATGCTTAATAATTTAATACTACATATATCATCATTTATCTAATTAATATTAAAGAAATAATACAAAATTGTAATTTTTATATAGATAATTAGAATAAATATATTTAGAGTGCTATTCAGCAACACAAATGACACAGTGTAGTAACACAGAATCATTATATTTTTGTTTGCCAATGTTAAACAAAAATGAAACGATCATTGTGTTACACTGTTTTATGCTGGAAAACACCTTTAATTAAATATTAAAATAAAAAGTAATCAATTTAAATTCTATGTTACTTAATTCTATGTTACTTAATTGCATGTAGAGAATTTTGTCAATACTTACTTATTATATTAATTTATTTGGATTTCATCAAACGAATTGTATATATACAACCATAAGATTATGTGTCAAATAATATAGTCACAAAACGTAGCCTAGATGGAGAACAAAAAACAATCCAAGATTTGCTTTGTCATCTTATGTAATTAAATACATGTATTATTTTATATTTTATTTTATCATTAGTAGCTGTATTTTAACAATCACGCTGTCAACTCTATATTAATGACAAAACTATATTATAACAATTACTTTACATTCATAACTCATGAATGATTATTTTATTTATAAATAAGTAAAATTTGCAAAGCCTTCTTTGTATTTTCTATACTTATTCTCTAATTATTGCCTTATTTACTAATATGAAACAGTAATAATTCTCTTATAAAATATTATAAAATATTTTACAAAATATTTTACCGTTTGATAGTAGATGTATTCATATTTATTATACTTTCTTGCATTTTCTATCTTTAAATAAAATAAATTTGTATCTTTGAATTAGGAAAGAGAGAAGAAATAAATATGAAATATGCAACTAAAATGAGTAGATATAATTTTCACTAATGTTCGTATCAGGCCACAGACAGAAAGAAGTCTGAGATAGTCTGAGAACACTGCTACGATCAGGGTGACCAGGTTGTCCAACACTAGTGTCGTCAATCTAAAGCGCTGAAATCGCCCAATGCTTTCCAATATCAAAGAGAAACCTGAAATGGTTTCGGCATTCCGGCTTTTTTTGTGTATTAAATTTCATAGGATATTGACTACGTTTTCGTGATCTTCTTCCATGTTATTACGTGGATTAGGCAAGGATAAATAATCAATTTTAATTAATCCACGCAATAGCTTAGAAGAGAATCACAAAAACGTGGACATTACCCTACGAGATTTGATGTATGAAAAAGACCGCGGAATGTCCACTCTCAGGTTACTCTCTGCCATATCTAGTTTAGCAAAAGGGACTAAGGCCCGTTTCTATCAAAGCAGTTAATAAAAAGTTAATCCCTAGTAGTGACATTTGATCAAAGTTTAGCACAAGATATTGATTCTATCAAGTTTTTGTTTAAATTTAAACGTACACAAATTAAATTTAAATTGAGTGATCAATTTTGGCTGTTTAGAGAGTTAAACTAAAGTTAAGAAATATTATTAGTATCAAATATGCATTTCAAAAAAAAATTTTTCATATATGAATATATATAAACACACATAAATGTATCTATATTTATAAACATATATAATTATATATGAGCAATTATTTTACATTTCTTCAAATTTGATATTTTATAAAACAAACAATACAAAAATTATCCTTTTTTTTTAAAAATTATTTTTAATTATGTGAAATTGTTTTAAAGGAATTGATATAAGAACTATGTACGTAACATAAAGTTAATGATTTTATGATATTATATCACATTGTTGATGTAAAAAACATTTTATTATCTTTTAATATGACGTAATTCCCATCTTTTAATATCTACAGAAACTTGACAACAGCAGTAAAGAAGGAAAAGTAGAATAAACAGACTTTTCCAGGATCCTACAGACAAAAATTTTCATCTTAATCTTGGCTTATTTATAATACAAGAATTATACTTTAGATTTGAAAATATTAAAAATATTGAAATTTTTAATAGTAAAAAATAATATGTATATATTTTAATAAATATTATTAGTATGCAATATTTATAGAAAATAAGATAACAGATATATAATCTCTCTATATACAGTAAATAAAATGCGGCATATAAAAAATAGAATACTAAAATAAATATAATGAACTTGCCATGTATTATTTTCTGTATAAAGATATTTCCAATATCTTGTCCACCCAAAAAATAAAAATTAGATATCGCTGACATTGCTAAAAGAGGGCTTGCCAGTATGCAATGAAGTCTCTTAGTATTTTTTGAAGATAAATGTGTGTTCTGCATTTTATAATATTGTTTGCTTTTGCCAATTGATGTTCCTATATTTTCAATTACTATTCCTATAAAATTGAGCAGTGCCCAAATAAAGATATTCATTTGTATTCCATGCCATATAAAGACAAATGTGAAACATAAAAATGATGCAAATAGTTTTCCAAAACATCTATTTGATTTTCGTATAGGAACATAAATATATCTGTAAATATAATATTAAAATATTAAAAGAAATATGAGCCTATATTATAATACAATATATACAATATATATAATATTTTTGATTATTGTAACAGAAAATAAAATATATGTGTAGTAGATAAATTCAATCAAATTTACCTTATTAAAAATTTGTATAACCCTCTATCAAAATGTTTCCACATGTCGGAATATAAATGTATTCTAGCTATGCATTTAGGTTGTGATGGCGCTTTTATATCATCCAAATAACATAAATTACTGCATGTTCCATATATTACAACATATTTATTGAAAAAAAATTGTCCCATGCAATACCCTAAACCAAATAGTTCCCAAGAATTCAAATTTTGTAAAACCTATATGAAACAAAATATATTCTTATACTTGTGTGTATAATATGTATGCATACCTTATGTACAAAAAGAATTATTACCTGCAAATGATATTGTATAGCATTTACATAAATAAAATGTAACAACAATTCAGTAAAAAAACACCAGAACATATATCTAATTAAATTTAACATAAATGTTAAAAACTTTTGACAATTCCAATACTGATGTGATTGATTAATCTGAAAAAATAAAACATTCATACTTTATTGAACTTTATGATTCTTTAGCATGTAATATAAATATTTAAACATACAGATTCCACAAATTCATGATACAAAATGAGTGGTCCTAAAAATAATGTAGGCAGGTATAAGCAATATGCCAATTTTTGAAGGAAGCTATTTGAGTTGGAAAATTGGTCATCAATACTATCCATATTGTGACTGATACTTCTTAAATGTATCCAACACATCACAAGTGTTAAAATATAATGCTTCTCATCAGTAATTCCTAACCAACTTTGAAAAGGACCATTCGGAATTTTTAATATGTGTATTACAAACATATATAAAACATGTATAGTCCATGCTGCATTTTTACTGCATATACACGTCATTATATGTAAAAAAGTAGGTTGGAGTATTGTACATAACATACCCAATATACCCAAATAATAATAAAGAAAAACTATAGATGATAAAATATACCAATAGCATAATGTCTGAAAAATTTTTGTGTTATTTTCTTCTGATGTTATTCATAATTCTTTCTGCATCATACTTTGCATATAACTATCATATATATACCATACTATTACTATTGACTTTAATAATCTGACTGACAAAATGATGTATAAAAACACATGGTATCAGTCTATTTACTAATGTAAGCCATACAAGCCACTCTTGATCAGAAGTGTCTCTTTTCTTTCCAATCCAAGACCATCCTGAATCAAAATCACTGTATATATCATTATAATCACTGAAATCTGAAAATAAATCATATATGATTAAAATCATTATTATAACAATTTAACTATTCTCTTTTTCGATATATATTCTTACAATTGTTTGCCAAATAAAATTGATATGCAGAATAAATGATGGCACACGACCATACAACAAAATAAAAATAACTTTCATAACAGTTTATAATTATTAAACTATTGTTTTTCATTGTTAAGTTAAACTTGCCGCCTTAACAATTTTGTTACAATCACAAAAAATAATTCCAAGAAGTATCATGTAGATAAATAATAAACAGATCGAGTATGAACATGAAAGTGCAAGTAGAGAGAAAACTAGTGGCCTAGTTTACATCGTACACTTAATACACGTAACTTTCTATTAAATTATTTTAATTTCAACAATGTATTTAGAGAATGTACTAAATATATGATACAGTATACATCATAATGATTAATTAAATACAAATATCATGTTTTAACGTATCGCTGAAATTAAGATCATTCAATAGAAAGTAACTAGTTAATACCCGCGTATATATTAAGTGCACGATGTAAACTAAACTATTGGGCGAATTCAACGTTTCAGATTGGCGACACTGGTGTCAGACAATCTGATCGCCTGATGGTATCTATTACTCGATACATGCTGGCATGTATCAGTGAATCGTGGATTGTCTAATAAATATGTGATTCGCGTTATCGCACTGTTTTTTATTGCGACGTTTTAATATGTGACTAGTACATTAAAAGGTATTCTTGATGGCAACAGATTGATTACATCTGAGTCAGTCTCAGCGTACTTTGTCCAAAATAGTGAAACTACGAATGTGATAATTTAGACTTGTTGGCTGTATTATTGTGGAAGATATATATTATAAAAAAAAACAATGAGTTGGCTACGAACCAATCCGTTGCGAACGAGCTTCAGCAAACAGCGATCCAGGGACTCACCACCAAAGGACGCTGATCCATCTGCATGTTATGACAGCTTTTGCAAACATTCACAACAGATATACGAAATCATTCTGCATTCTTTAGTAAGAACAATTATTTTTATAACTTCATAAATTTACTATTTTGAAATTTACATCTCTCCCTAGATAATATGTGTGTCTAAAGAATATCTTCTTTAAATTACATCTTTAATTATAGATTTATGAAAAAATATATATATAAATGGGTATTTGTTGAGAATGCTTTCGTTCACTTGAATTTGGGAAATGAAATGGGGAAATTGTCATTCGACGCGTTTTTGCATGAAACGAAAGAATCTGGCAGAAAAAAGTGTCTCTCTGTCCCGTGAAACGAGATATTAATTTAAAAGTTCACTATTATTGAGGTTACGAAACCTGTCATCTGTATAGCGTAACAAATTGCGCATGCGTTATGATCACGTTGGCATCTTGAGTCGAGTTGGCGGGATGAGAGAGGGAGAAAGGGAGGGGAGGGAGAAGCTCCTAGTACATAATAGGTCGCGTTACTTGAAATCCTTCAACATTTTTAAACTTAAAATGAGATATTTATTTTGAAAATATCTCTATTAATTTTGAGAGATTGTTTTATCCTCTTAAATCTGAGAGTGATAAAAAGCCTATAAAAATAAAAAGTTTCTCTTAGATTTTTATGATTAACAATGTATTTCAAAGAGAATTGAATCGATTTCGGATAGTTGTAACAGATTCTTTGTTAGTGAGAATTACTTTTAATTTCTTTATAGATATCTTATATATCTGGTATTCTTTAAAGATTATCAATTCGTGTATTTTTCAGCCTCCTAAAGGGATACCTAGTCAAGATGATGTACTTGGAGTTGTTAATCACATTGATCAAATGGTGACATTATTGATACTAGAGTTACGGGATTCGAATTCACATAATCATTATCAACAGGGTAACACTGCAACGCATTCTCCGTGTTTAGAATATTTATTAAGTGAAAATTTACTTGTTAAATTATACGATTGGAGTATACATACAGGAAGGTATATCATTGCTAACTATATATACTTATATCTTATATAAAATATATATTTATTTTTATAATGTATAATATTTTTATTATATATGTATATATATTTTATTATATATATATATATATATATATATATATGTATATATTTGTGTGAAATTAGTACTTTTTAAATTTTATATTTTATTTAATTATGTTTAATTGTATATTTAAGTTTGTTCCAATTTGTGCAAAGCACAATTTTAACTGGATCACATTTTTGTTTTCATCCCATCCTTTTCAATTAATTTTTATCTATATTTTTTATTTGTTTGTTAATTATATTGGTATAAATACAAAACAGATAATCATGTCTTCCATTAATAACTCATTATAATTAATAATAATAGATAATAATAATAAGATAATTTGGCTACTTTTTTATATACAAAATTTTGAACAAAGCAATTCCAAAAGCAGAAACTTACACTAAGTACTCTCTTTCGAAATGAAACCTATTCTTATTAATTTAATATTTAAGATTTTATTTTTTAAATATATTTGAATATATTTATTTAGATCTATATATTCATAGATCTATATATTCATATTTATATGTATATCTATTTTTCTGTATATAAAAGTTATTATATTATACATATATTATACGTAAAAATTTTTTACAGATTTAATAATGCAGTAAGATTGGAACAAATAAAGCTTTATGAATTATTAGTTTCACATAGTGGTACTCTTCTTGCACATGAAACAGTTACGAGGCCACTTCTACGATTGTTAGAAGAATGTTCAAACGATATTATGCCATTAGAAATAGAAAAAAAATTAGTAGTATTATTGAATCAGCTATGTGTTGCCTTAATGCAAAATATGGCGTTACTTGATTTGTTCTTTCATCCAACTGCATCCGGAAAAAATAAGTAATATCTTATTTTTAATATCTTATTTTATGATAAATAATACTTTATATGAATATATAATCATTAAAAATTATTAATTATTTCAGATTTATTATATTTAATCTATTAATACCTCATATTCATCGAGAAGGAGGTGTTGGTCAGCAAGCGCGTGATGCTATGTTATTGTGTATGTCACTTTCAAAAAAAAATGACGAAGTTGGATTATACATTGCTGATCGTTCCAATATATGTCCTGTAAATAATACAATATTGTTATTTTGAAATCAAATATGTTTGCAAATTTGTGCATAAAAGTAAAAAACGATATTTTCTATATTTACTTAGGTACTAGCTACAGGATTGAGTGGTCTTTATTCTTTACTTCCAAGGAAACTTAACATTGAAACAGATGATTGGCATCAATTGACACCGGATGATGTAAATGACTTACCTGCACTTACACAACTCATGAATTCTCTAGAATTCTGCAATGCAGTTACACAAGTAGCACATCCGATGGTACAAAAACAGTTACTTGAATTTTTATATCAAGGTTTTCTAATTCCTGTCATAGGTCCAGCATTATTACAAGTGAGTGTATATTTAATAAGACATGAAAGAGCAATTATATATAAAAATTTCATAATTAAATTTTTATATTAATATTTTATATTAATATTT